>ERZ1740065.100-NODE-100-length-36725-cov-5.302182_pt1 | contig 36725 bp, 34 predicted proteins | sample MGYA00581738_ERZ1740065 | MGnify/ENA primary metagenome ERZ1740065 (study PRJEB43018, sample SAMN04849749) | marine metagenome | isolation source: floating plastic debris | place: Pacific Ocean | collected 2008-09-01 | study: EMG produced TPA metagenomics assembly...
ACCCTGAGCAACCTGAGCAATATCACCTACTGTAAAAATAACTTCCTGGATCTGGTCTAAGTTCAGTTGAATAGTCTCTTGCCCAGACTGACCGAGGACAGCATGAGAGCGGGCATCAATCTGTTGCCGATTGATTTGTTTGCTATACTCCTCTACCTGAAATAAGATAGGTGGTTTGTCTAAATCAAACTCATCAGAATTGCCTTCTAACAAGGATTTCAATAGGCTTTCTATGAGGTGAGTATCGCTGATTCCAAGGGAGCCTAAAGACGATTCAACAATGGCTTCTATTTCCGAGGCAAGCGGACCAAACTCCCCCTGGATAAGATCTTTAAGGATTTCAGAGAATCGTTCATAGGTGCCATCATATTCTGGACTCAGTTCAGGTGAAAATTCTCCATTCGGACTGGGGATAAAATTCCCTGGGAAAAAGTAGTCATTCGAAAAAAGTTGTGCTTGAGCGACTTTATTGCCGATGATTACGATGATGCTGAAAAGTGAGATCGCACCAGCAATAGGACGTTTGAATTTATGTGTCATAACGAAATCCTCTTAAAAACGAGAAGGAAGAGTGTGGAAAAACTCTTGACTTGGTTTATGCTTTGGCCAAAAGCCAGTTATCAACAACTGATTGGATTGGTTCACCAGACTTAAATGACTTGCTCAATAAGTGAGCAAATGCGTTCATTGCTCTAGTTGGGTCATCTGGAAAATGTTCATGAAGCAAACGATGCCGAGCTGCCATCTCATCGGGCTGATTAGCAGTTAAGGCAAGTAGCAGATAGTTAGGATAGAACCGAGCAGGAGTGAGTAGACCAGAACGATCGACAAGCCAACGGCTGTAGATACCCTGTCGAGATGGATAAAATCCACGCTCTGAACACGGCAGAATGAGTTCATGAGGGTAACCAAAAATTCGCTTAAATGATTCAACGGCGCTGGGTTCAATCACGCCAGTAAGCTTGAGCGGGATATTATCGAGGATCTGCGCTCCAAACGGTGAATTGGCCAGAGGTTCTGGTCCTTGAGAAGCAAGAATAACTCGGTTTCCCTGTTTACGACCAGTTGAAATAAGCCTTGCTATGGTTGAGGCAATGGGGACATGTTGAATAAGTACAGGAATTTCATCAAAGAAAGCAACTGAGTTTTGGGATTTTAGGGTATTGCGAGTTACTTCAATGAGAATTCGCTGTGCAATCACAGGAGCCTCATCGCTGTGTAAGCTTTGGAGAGGATATACAACAAAAAGAACATCGTCTCTGTAATCTCTTGGCTTACAAAACGATTGCCCAATTGGACGTTGTAACCATCCGTCTAACTGTAATCGGATTTGAGAACATATTTCCCGTGCCTTGTCTCCATAATTCTGTTCGTCATCCAAAATCTCTGGTGAGAACAACTCAACTAGATTTTTCAGGTTTGGTTGATTTGACCATACCTGTGTCCCTATTTCTGCGTCAAAAAGAGGATTCCAACAGCGTTCTACCGAGGCCCTGTCTGAATAAAAAATGGATAATGCCTTGTGTACCAAAGCAGGGGCTAAATCAGTACCAAGTCCATCTAGTGAAACCATTGACAGAATAAGACCACCTACGGCTTCTTTGTGGAGCATCATTTGCTCATCCCAATCCTTGTCAGAGCGGTTACGCAGATCAGGGGGCTCTAATGGATTACCTCCGGCCTGAAGGTTACGATAACTACCACCAATTTGGGCAGCTAAAGTACTGAAGCTACCTGTACCATCGGGTTTAACTACATCCAAGACTGCAACAGGCATTCCATAGATGAGTGCATATATCAGCATGGCTGCTGCTAGAACACTTTTGCCGCTCCCTGTTTTGCCCAATATCAAGCTATGAGCACTTGACTGGGCTAAGGAGATTTCAATTGGTTTTCCGCCTTCTTCAGTTAACAACTCTACGCTCATTGCTTAATCCTCCAGTGGCATAACTAGTGGTAGAAGCAGCGCCACTTCGGAGGACAGCATGGTCAGACGTTGGTCGAAGGGACCATAAACGCCAAGCTTTGACCAGGTTAAACCTGTAAGCGTTTGTAACCATGTTCTCCAGGCACTGTAGCGGTCAATTTCCATCACCATTGGTACAGGGAATGAATTACATAACCGCTGCAAACGAGCTTCGGCTTCAGCTCGGCTCGGTGCGATCGCTTTAATCACCAGGGCTACCTTAACGACCCCAGCGCCTCCAATAATTGCAGCTTCAGCATCAAGACTTCCTTGGCGGTTCATGTGTGCGCCAACATCAGGCATATTCATAGCCTCTGCCCGCTCAACCACATGACTGGCGCGGCGACTTTGATAACTCAAGAGCGCACGGGTCGTCTTAGTATCAGCGCGACTCAGCTGTGTTATGACCTCAATGTTTGGGAAGTCATATATCCGTTCCCAAAGATAACGCAGGACAGCATCTGAGCTAATAGCGCCTCCAGGCTTGGCAATACAACGAGCCACCATTTGATAAGAACCTGCTGCATATACCGATGAAGCACCATCTTTAGGAATATGGCTTAACAGGAGTCGTTTGGGTTCTAGATTAGTTGTTCTCTCTTGAGTAATGCTTGTAGCCGTTACCACGATTGTTTGAGGTGTTAGAGGAACTGGATCATTGCCATTGAACTTTTTCCAGTGACTTTTCCATACCTCGTCAGGACCTATTGGGTTAACATCGGCAAAGCCCAACTTCGAGATCAATATTTGCAATTTGGGAATAACGTCGTTGTATGCCTCACGGAGAAAATCATGAATTTGCTCTGTATTATGTGACTTGAGGTTTCCACTCAACCAACTCAAACCTTTCATATATAACTGCTTTAGCGGTTGCCAGATTAGATTGAGACTGAGTTGGAAAACATTCAAGGAGGAAGCCACCCAGTCTTCGCCATGCAATAAGTTCTGTTCTCTCGTATACGTAGCAGATACTTCCAGTTCTATACGCTTACGATTACCGCTAGCTATCAATTTTTGGCATAGCTTCATATCCCACAATATCAACTGTTTTAAGGCAGGATTTTCTGTCTGCTCAAGGTGTTTATCTAGAACTTGGAGACGTTCTCCGTCTTGAGAAACAAATCTTAGAGTAAAAGTGAGTTGCTCACCATCAGGCAGCTCTCGACACAGCATATCTAGCCGTGCTTGCATTGCATCAAACTGCTCTTCGGTTTGATGCGTGTGATATGGAAGAACTATCCAAAAAAAGACAAGTTTGAGATTGGCTGGATAACCCAACAACCTATTAAATAATGTCTCCTGTCTCAGAAGAGCTGCCCCAACACTTTGATTGTCTCCCTTGAAAGCTACTGGATATAGGAAATCTAACTTTTCTAGAAAGGTAGATTTTCCTTTCTGAGAGAAGCTGAAAGCTAAAGCTTTTGCTGATCGGTATTCCTGATTCTGCTGCTGCCATCCGGGTTTCAGATGTGGTGACCACTGATTCAGGAATCTAAAATTCCCCTGCCAAGCTAGGAGCAGCCAAAAAATCATCACTCCAGCATCAATCATTAAAAGTGTTATCCAATCTAAAGTTGGAATAACACTTTTAAGTACAAAACTGATACAGAAGATGATAATAACAGGAAGCACCATGTGCGCTGGTAGCCCTAAAATGCCCGGATCTTTTCCGACTGACTGGTTCACACGTATACCTTTAGGTTTGTTCATAATGTCCTCCTTAGGTGCAAGTAGTACCGTTGCGAACAAGCTCTGTGACAACCGAGCCAATGGTGATAGCAATAACCACTGCTAACGCTGGAAGCAACAGGGGAAGAGGTGATTCACCTCGGCTTATTTGGAATACAGCAAAAATAAGCTGTGCACCGATATAGGCAATCAGTAAAAGTCTGAGAATCGAGAAAAAGATGACGATCGCCTGTCGAGAATCCGCAAAACAAGTTTCCAGAAAAGTTTGAGCACCTGCAAAGAAAGCATGAGATGGTGCTGCTGTCAGCATAGAAAATGCAATACAGGTACTTACTGTGCCTAACGAAAGGGCTAAATGGAACCACCATTTATTCGGCACAATCTGTCGCCAAAATACCGGATCTGCCCGATGCTGTAGGTAAACGGCTGTTAGCACAATCACATCAAGGAATAACCATTCCCACGGTGATGGACCAATACACAGCAGGATGGAAAGTCCTGAAATATAGAGCAGCGCAAGCGCTATTCCTGTTACAGGAAATTCAGTGGCTTTAGACAGCTGTGAAGCACTGGAGATAGTTACTTTGGGATCATTCATAAGATTCATAGTGATTGGGTAATGGAAAGTCAAAGAAAAAACTGATGCACGCTGATAGAACTGACTCAAAACATGAACAGTGCACAAGCCAAAAAATGAGCAGGAAAATCCAACATGCTGAAACCCTTTTGAGAGTTTCAGCATGGAATGAATAAGACGTGACAAGTTAACTAACGAGGCTATTTATAAAGAGAGCTCTTAAGCCGCATTAGGTCTTTTAGCCTTAGGTGCTTGGGCAATAAGGCATTCCTTCAGGTAGCCGATGATTTCTTCGGCCATCTGAAGTTGCTTTATGGGAGAAGCTTTGGAAATATACGTGACCTGTGCCCGACAGGAGGAACAGTCGATATCTACATAGGTTTCTTCTCCGCCAACGGCAGAATCGACCGCAAAACATACTAGACTCGCTAAAGTGTCATGATTTCGTGTACTAAGAAGTCGTACAATATCTGGCACGGCGGGAGCAGGGTTTGCGATCTCTGACGTATTTTGAGTGTTGTCGTTTTGTGGAACCATAGTTAAAATGAAAAGCGCTAATGTTTACTTGAAGTGCACCGGCTGAGCTAATTAGTGAGTTGACCCAGCCAGCGCGTTGTTACCATGTCGCTCGTTTCGTTATACAACTAGCAAAACGAGCTTCAGTATTTCATCAGTTCACACCTCCCTTAATCTTGACTGCATGTTGTTGTTGGTTTTAGTAGTGTTAGAAGTGATGTTGTTGAGACCATCGCCGGTATTTCCAACGATGCGGACCTGACCATATTGTCTTTGGATACTTTTATGTCCAAATCAATAGCAGGCATACACTGTCCCGATGCTGCAGAGCAAGATGGTGGAAATCCTACTCTTATCCTGCTTGACCCACATCCGATAGTGGTAGATGAACCTTGAGAGTCCTCATTTGAGATACACCCTGTAGAAGCAAGCTGATTGCTTCTATTAAATGCATTAAACATTGGGGGATTGGGGCATGCAAGAAATTAAATAATTTCCTATAAGCCTTACCCCGCAAAGCTTTTCATCCGGGGAGTATTAGGAACGGACTTTTGGGCGTTGATGTTTATCTACAAAAACTGGAAGTTGAGTGATGTCAATAAACCTATTGGCAACCCTTCGTAGTTCACGACTAGTGTTTTGTGGATAAGCTACTACTTCAACACGGCTATTTCTCTGTATGAGGTATTCCACAATACAGGAGAAATCTCCATCACCGCTAACTAGAATCGCTACATCATAAGCACCAGAGAAGCGTAAATCTAACAGATCTCTGATTATTTCAGGATCAAGATTACCTTCTTTCTTTCCATCCTTATGCCTAGTAAGCGATTTCTCGATAATTCGATATCCTTGTCTTCTTAGTGCATTTGCGAAATCGACTTCTTTACCTTTCGATGGATCAACGGAAAGGTAAACATTGACACTATCTAACTCATAGCCCTCAGACAGCAAGTTTTTCAATTTCTGATAACAAATTTTTTTACCATGCTTACGAGCTGCAGGAAAAATATTTGAGTCATCAATAAATATTGCGACCCTAGATTTATCACTAGTCTTATGGACAGCCTTAGTGATGATGTGTGAAGGTAAGAGAAAGCGATCTTCTGATTCTTCTGACTGTAATAACAGTTTTGTTGAAGCTTGATCAACTTTAGTAATATCTTCGTTGATGCGACGTAGACTTTTTCTAATTTCCTTTGAGCTAGAGGTTTGCTTCCAGCAGGCAATGTATAACGGTAATGCAAATAAACATAAACTTAGACTTGCTTGCTTCAGCAATGCAGCTGTAATTAGGCCAAATAAAGATGACCCTAAGGCCAAATGATCTGTCCTGATAGAAGTTTGGCTTTTTTTTCTAATTGACTGTGCTTGTGATACCTCAGATGGGTTCACGTTGACTACTTTTTTCGGCATTGATACAAAGAAAATGGGTTTACTTTGAGCTCAAAGAGGCTAAAGACCTTTACGTAAGGAACTTTGGCTTCTTTTCTGCCGACTATTAGAAATTGGGGCATAAGGGCGATCAAGGGGGCAGAAAAATCTAAGCCCAAACGCCAGAATCCTTACGGACCAAGCTCCCCCATTAGGGGAAAAGGATGAAGGCGCAAATAATGTTTACAGTTTGCGCCCGTATTTTTTTATACCAATGTAAAACCTTTAAGTATTTCGCTCCCACGAATGGAGATGTCTCTAATATGACTAAGGTTCAATCAGATTCAGTTTTGCACCAAGGATAGTGAACAAAAATTGGATTTGAGCAACTATCTTTAACCGCAGGGATGAGACCTAAGACAGCAGAATAGTAATCGGCATAGGTGATTTGAAGGAAAATTCCTGGCACCCATTGCCACCTGTGATAAGGAACATCACCACTTATACGCTGAAAAAGCCGAGCAACAATGGGGTGCCCATATTTGACATCCAGGAGCCCAAAACATGCAAAGTACTGATAAAGCTCAATGCCTTTTGGATTACATATATCTGGACTAGCCTTTTCTAGCTCGTATGGATTTACAACGCCCGTGAAAGAAGGCCTTATAGCATCTGACGATACGCAGTCAAACACAACAAACCGTCCAAGAACTTTCGGTTTTCGATAAACAATAGGCTCATTCAGCATTGCAGAGTAAAGAACAACTGATACGACGTCTCCAGCTCCGTGTTTTGAAGGCAAATGGAATACTTCTGTTTGCTTCATAGAAATAGCTCCTTGTGTATTGGAACTCCAAACCCAAACGAATTTCGAGTTCCAATACATACGGCTATTTAGTTGTATTAAATTCAACCTATATATACTGATTTATACTGATTTCGATGTGTAAATCAAGCCTGCCTGAAAAAAAATACGGATGTAGCAACCCTAGGACGGAAAAAATAGTTAGAAGTTCCTAAAGTAGTGCAGATGCCATCCGCTGATCGAGAAAAGAGTAATGGAAAAAAGCTTGGATTTAACCCAGTACACCTTAATCGATGCCTCTATGTTTACGATGGCCTTTTCGATTTAGCTGTTGAACATATTCAACAAAAAAGTGCCATCAACCACTGTATAGAAGTATCTATTAAGCAAAAACAGAATGCTTCTACAAAAAAAATTGTTAATTTCAAAGGCGAAGGCTACAAATTTAAGGAGTACATATGCACGCAAAATCGTAAGGCTCGATATAAAGATCCAGGCATAGATAAGGATATTTTTAGGGAGATCTTAAAGCAATATCTGGATACAGTTCTCGATATTAATAAGGACTGTCGTAAAATTCAAAATGCAAAAAAAAGGGACTTTGATACAGCATTTTGGTATTTGCCAGATGAAAACAGCTCAGCAGAAGAGACTGAAAAAATCAAACAAACAAATCTCAGTGAGCTTAAACAAATCTGGCCTCGTAAAGTTAATGAATACAAGAAGAAAGATGAAATAGTTGCTACCTCTTTTCCTGAAGGTCCTATTACCTCATCCTCTCCTTTCTACTTTAAACGTGAAAATATTGATTTGCTTTGTCAACATGTTATAGAACAACCAGGTTCCCTTCTTCGCATTAAAGCCCCAATGCTAATGGGTAAGACTTCTTTACTGCTTAACTTAGGAACTTATGCCAGAAATATTGGATACGATACCGTTTATCTAAGAATGGATAGTGCAAACAAGAGTACATTCGATGATGTAGATATTTTTCTTAAGTGGTTTTGCAGCAGGATTAATAAAAAGCTTCAAATAGAAACAGACGTCGAAAGTCACTGGAAGTCTAATATTGGCAATAGCAACGATAAGTGCACCGACTTTTTTGAAGAAGAAGTTTTACCAGTATGTGATTCACCTCTCCTTCTAGCTTTAGACAACATAGAGCGTTTATTCACTCATAAAGAACTTGCTGATGACTTTTTTGGCATGCTAAGAGGATGGCATGAAACATGGAAAGATCAGAATGATTCTATTTGGAAGAATATTCGGCTGATCCTTGCCTACTCAACAGAAGAGTATATTCCATTAAATGTTAAAACATCACCTTTTAATGTTGGAACTGCAGTTGAATTAGATGAATTAAATACGCATCAAATAGAACAACTAGCCCAACAGTATCAATTAGATATAGAACAGGATGCACTTAAAGAGTTAATAGATATGGTAGGAGGACACCCATATCTAATTCAGATAGCACTATATAACTTACAAAAACAAAATTTTTCTCATAGAGAGCTAATAAATACTGCTTCAACACCAGCAGGTGTTTATGATCATCATTTGAGAATGCTTTTAAGTTCTCTGCAGAGGGCTCCAGGTAATATTTATACAGATCTGTCTAATACTTTGAAACAGATTATGATTTCAGACAACCCTGTTTACGTTGATTCAAAGAAAACGTATATGCTCCATAGTTTAGGCATTGTTAAAAAGCGAGGTAACTCTGTTGAACCACGCTGTAAGTTATATCGTGAATATTTCTGTCGTGAATTGGGTGCGTAAAAATGAACAGCTCTATAAGACAAGGATTTTTTCAAGTTAGTGGAGGTAGTTTAAGGCATGATGCCAGATCGTATATTAGGAGAAAAGCAGATGTAGAGTTCTATCACAATCTTAAAGCTAGCAATTTTAGCTGGGTCTTGAATTCAAGGCAGATGGGAAAATCTAGCTTACGAGTACGTACAAGTTACAAATTACAGCAGGATAATATCCTTTGCCCATCAGTTGATCTTAAAGGGTTTGGCAAGTGTGATGCCCCTCTTCAATGGTATGCAACTTTTGCCAATAGAATTGCTAAGAGCGTTGGTCTTCAGAAAAAAATTAATTGGAAAGAATGGTGGAAAGAACAATCAGCTCCTCCCGTATATCAATTCAGATTATTCATTGAAGAACTGTTACTTGAACATTACCATCAACCGATAGTTATATTTGTTGACGAAATAGATGCGATACGTGGGCAAAAATTTTCGCTAGATGAGTTTTTCGATCTCATTCGCTTCTTTTATGATCACCGAAGTGATGAACCCAGATACCGTAGGTTAACATTTGCTCTGCTGGGAGTGGCAAGCCCCCATGATTTGATTAATGATAAATCTAAAGTTCAATTTAATATTGGGAATAGTGGATTAGATCTTGCTGGATTTTCTCTTGAAGAGGCACAACCTTTTATAGAGGGACTTAGAGCATGGGTTGACAAACCTCAAGATGTCTTAGAAAAGGTCCTTCATTGGACTGGTGGACAACCTTTTCTGACTCAAAAATTATGTCAACTAGTTGTAGATAGTTCTGCAGAGAATGGAACAAGTGATGTCAATCGAATTGTTCAAGAGCATATAATATCTGATTGGATTTCGCGTGATGAACCAGAACATCTGCGTACTATTCGCGATCGCATCTTAGGTAATGAGAAACAATATTCTACGCGCTTATTAGAACTATATCGACAGATTTTGCAAGATGGGGAAATCAGAGCAGATAATAGTCCAGAACAAGAGGAATTAAGACTTTCTGGCCTAGTAGTAAAGAAAAATGATTCTCTACGAACCTTTAATCGTATATATAAGAGTGTTTTTAATGAGGATTGGGTCGAAGAACAGCTTGATGCGATACGTCCGTATTCATCTGCTATCCAAGGATGGATGAATTCTCAGAAACAGGATGTTTCATACCTTTTAACAGGAAAGTCACGAAAACAGGCTCAAGATTGGTCTAGTGGTAAAAATCTTAGTACGCAAGACTATCAATACCTTGATGAGAGTCTAAAATATGATACTCGAAGAATAATCAGAAGAACCACATTCCTTAGCGCAACTATTTTCATTAGTGTTGTTAGTGCAGGGTCATATTTAAGCTATCAAAGCATTAAAGCAGCGAACGCAGCTAAAATTGAGACCAAGAATGCAAAACAAGAGCTTCAGCAGGTTCAAGCTAAACTTACAGAAACAACGCAAAATTTAGCCTCTAGACAAAAGGAACTTGATAAAACACAGGAGGAGCTTGGTAAAGCGAATAAAAATCTGACTGAAAAAGAATTTCAGCTAATAGGTTTACAAGATGAGAAAGGAAAGATCGCCAACGAACTTGAACAAGCTAATAATGATCTTTTTGATACTAATCAACAATTATCTGGTGCTATAGAGGCTAAAAATATAGCCGTTAATGAGAAAGAAGATGCTATAGTTGCTAAAAATCAGGCATCAGAGCAGGCTACAGTAGCTCGCGAATTACGTGACACTGCTTTGCAAGGCCTTAAAATTGCTGAGATTGGCACAGAACTAGAGAAGCTAGGTTCAGATTCACTCGCTCGATTTGAGGTAGACCAAGTTGACGGTCTAATAACAGCCTTAAGTGCCAGTATCCGACTGCAAGATGTGGTGGCTAAAAACAATCTTTCTTTGGTCGATTATCCGGCTGTTGGTCCAATATTTGCTCTTCGAAAAATCTTAGATAGTCGGTGGCAGGGGACAGTATCTAGGTTTTGGGAGGTCGAAACGTTTAATGTTGAATCACTGACTAATGTCAGTATTAGTCCTAATGGCGAGCATGTTCTTAGTGGCTCAGAGAATGGATTTGCCCAACTGCGAGATAAGACAGGCGAAATTTTAAGAACCTTTGATGGGCATACCGGTATTGTTCGGGCAAGCTTTAATCCACAAGGGACACATGTGCTTACATATTCAGAAGATGGCATTGCCCGGATTTGGGATCTAAAGATTAATTCAGCGGTGACCCTCGAAGGACATTCAAGTGCTATCAATTACGCAGAATATAGTCGTGATGGGAATTATATTCTTACAGCTTCTGATGACCAGACAATTCGTATTTGGGATGCCTCTGGCGAACATTTAAATACTCTAAGTGATCCGCAGCAGGAAGTTGTGCATGCAACCTTCAGCCCAGATAGTCAATATGTTGTAGGTACAATTGGGTCCAAGGGAGGAATAGTAGCTCTTTGGTCTATAGAGTCACAAAAAGCCTCTATAGTAATACGATCTGGGACTTCGCAAGTGGGCACTTTTAGCGAAGATGGGAAGTATATTTTAACCACTAACAGTGATGCAAAAGCAATTGAGCTTTTAGAGTGGCAACCTCTCTTGGAAATTGGTAAAAAGCAAGAGGCCTTAACACTAGTGGTATACTTTCAAAGTCTGGAGGCAGAGGCGGGAAGTATAACAGCGCCCGAAGTTCTTATTCATAAGGAAGAAGAACTCTCGTGGTTGTCTGATACCACAGACTTTGGGTTAGCCTTAAATCTGTTACCCAAACTCTCGAATTGTACTATTAACCCTACTGGATCCTGCTTCTCAAAAGCCAGAGTCAGCCCAGACGGTCAAAGCTTATTATATCCTGATGGTGATAAGGCATTCCTTATCGACCTTGCAGGCAATGAGCTTGCCACTTTTGAAGGACACGATAACGATGTTCATCGAGCGATTTTTAGTTCCGATGGCAATCAGATTTTAACGTACTCTTCAGATGCAACGGCCCGTTTATGGGATATAGAAGGTAACAATATCGCCATATTGCGTGGTCATAAAAATGTTATCTATTCTGGAAAATATAGCGATGATGACAGAACAATTATTACCACGTCAGAAAATGAGATTAAGCTATGGAATCTTGCGGAGCACCAAAATAGTGAGGACTATGTGACTGTCAGTTGTCCGCATGATGGGGGCTTCCAATGTTTTGAGCAGGCAAAATTCAGCCCGGATGGCACGCATATCTTGGTACATGTGCCTTACCAACAATATCCTGAACTCAATGCAGTTGGTAGTCTTTCACATAGTACAGCAGTAGAGATTTGGGACTATAAGGGCCAGAGGAAAAAGAGATTAAGAACATCTTCAGCCACCACTATTATGTCTGAATTCGATTCAACTGGTCAGCAAGTGATAATCTCGGATTCAGAAGGAGATTCTGAAATCTTCAATCTTTTGTCAGAGCAAAGCATAAAGATAGAACATAGAAAGCAAGGTAGGTTAACTACAGCTAGATTCAGCCCGAATAGTGAACATATAGTTGTGTTCTTTCAAAAGCAATGGCAAACTCAAGAAAAGACACCTTATCTGTTAGATAATAAAGGTAATAAAATAAAAGAGTTAGCACCTGGCTCTTGGGATTTCGCTGATATTAAGTTTAGCCCTGATAGTCAACTAATTGCCCTCAGTAAAGGAAGTTTAGTTGTTCTATTTGATATTTCTGGCAACCAAATCGGAAAAATAGAAGCAAGTTCAGGTCATATTGAAAAAATCAACTTTAGTCCTGATGGCACCTATCTTATTACAGCAGCAAGAGATAATACTGCAAAAGTGTGGAATTTAGAAAATCTATCGGAAGTAACTAGCCTAGACGGACATCTCTCATACGTTATGGATGCTAAATTTAGTCCAGATGGAAACTATATACTTACTCGTGCTAACGGTGGAACAGTAAGACTGTGGAACAAATCTGGAAGCTTTATTGCTCTTCTTGGAGGTACCAGTAATTGTGTCAATGACTCAACAAAAAGAAACTGTTTAAATAATGCTGAGTTTGGAGCTGACTCTCAAGTTATTATTACCCATTCAGATGATAACTTAGTAGGGCTATGGGATCTACGTGGAAGATTATTAGCAGAATTCACTGAAAAGGATGCCAAAATCTACGACACCCAATTAAGTCCCGACGGGAAAAGAATCTTATTGAATTCCGATAAAAGAATTCAAATAATCCCTTTTCAAGGTATCGAAGAATTGATTCTTGAAGGTTGCTTATGGTTATTAAATAATCAAGAGGCACTAGATGCTGGCAGTGGGCTTTATCAAAATGATAATGCATGGGTTAGGGCTTATTTAGGCCCTGATTCCCAAAGTGTAGTTGATTCTCGATTCAAGAACGACGACATTCAGACGTGTAAAGCACTGAATAATTTGCAATCTACCAAAATCAACACATCCGACTCAATAAACCTTAATATTCAACAAATAAAACCAGACACGATAAACGACCTTGCATATTCTTTCAACTCTTCAGTAGAAAGAAACCATATGATAAAACCAAGGAAATATAAGGTTTTTCCACGGTTTTCAATAAAAAGTACTATTGACTCAGCATGAATGTCTTGGCGTTATCCGTTTTTAATTCTGGTGTAATAAACAGTTTCGATTATGGAGTATTACTTCTTAACTCATTAAGGCGACGGTGAATCAACCTAAGATTGTTATAAGCGTTTCTTTTTGTATCTTGGATGAAGTGATTATGTGAAGGACTGCTTGTAGGTTCAATGGGAAAATCAGGATCAGGTTCATATGGAATGTTATCTGCGCCCTGTAGCCGTAAGCAAAGTTCGACGCCTGATGCTGAGGCATTTAAGTAGCCAAAAACAAGTGTAGCTTCAGAAAGTGTTCCAGTGTCATTTATCGAACTCCATGTCCCATCATATTCTTCAAATTCATTGATCATTTCGGATAAGAAACTTACTGTGTTTTCAAAATCCGTATATAAGTTTCTGTATGAATCTGGGCACAGTTCTTCTACCTTATCATCCTCGATATGCCAATGAGGATGATGAGCATAAGCTAACTCAGGGAACAGTGAAAATGATGAAATGATTAGACCAAAGAATAGTGAAGATGACTTAGGCATGATGAGAATTTTACAGCTTCTGTCAGCCTATATATTCAAACTTTTCTTCATATAATCCGGTTATATTTAATTCATTTTTATTTCTTTAGACTCCTTAAATAAAATAGAGTTAGTAAAAAGCTTTGTTTAATCCTTCAATGTAGATGCATGATTTTTTGATTTTTCATTTTACTGATTGTAAATATATCAATAGACTCGTTACCACTACTGCATAGATGTTCAGGATACTAATTTTTATGCTGTTTGGGCGATCCCAATAGAGAAACTTCGGGGGTAAATGATAAAGCTTTTTGTTAACCTCTACTAAGACTTTGAGTAAAACATTTTCTTGTTTAGATTCTACTTTACGTCGTTCCTCCCAATGTTGATGGGATTGTTGCCACTGAGCTAATGTAGATTCAAGAGTACTAGCAGTATTGGTAAAATATTGGTTAAATGTGTGAGTGCTTTGAGTTAATGCTTCTAATGTTTTTTGAATCTGTTGAGCATTATCAGCAAGTTGAGCAATAGATTCAATATGCTCAACCTGGGCCGCTATTATCTGCTTTCCACTCTCAGTCTTAAGATCTAGTTCTCTGAGAAAATCAGAAAATAACTTTTGCCAGGCCTCTGGTGCTTCCTGCATCAGTAGGTTTAAAGATTTAAGGGCTAGTACAATCGCAAAAAATTCTTCTTCTGGACTGATTCCCATCTCCATAACTAGGCGCAGAATCTTTGCTCGCTGTTCTGGAGTCTCACCGTCTAGAACCTGGTCCAGAATAGCTTGTGCGTTTTGACTAATCTTAGGCTGCTGCATCATCCCCCATGTCCTGGTCTAATATTCCAGCCTTATCAAAGGATGCTTAGGTATCACGTAGTATGTTCTTAGCACTCTGCCGAAAAAATGCTCCATACTGTTGATTTTTTCGAGCCTGATCAAACGTCATTGATTCAAAATCAACGATATTTCGGTGGCGATTAGAGGGATAACGAGGGAGGTCAATAATTTTAGTTTTACACTGTTTCAATAGGGTCTGGAGCTGTTCATCTTCATCAAGGTGGCTCCAATCCTCTCCACCTCTACCAAAATTTCTTACTAAAATATGTTCGACCCTATCGTTAAAATACTCAAGAGACTGACGTAACAGTTTCAATGAATCAGAACCTCCATCAGTGACAAATATAGACCGAAAGGTAATACCTTCCTCATAAGCCATTTCCAACACATCACGGGATTCTAGCCAAGTTCGTAATGGAACGAATGACTGTGCCGGTAGATTAACTAGCACTCGATTAGATAAGGCTGCATTGAAGATTGCGTTTGGTGAGTCCTCGTACTTCTCGGATTCAGACAGCACAGCTAGTTTACAACCATGTTCTTCATATATTCTCCTTAAGTCAGGATTAGCACGATCCGTATCAAATAAAATATACGGTTCATGATGGTCGTCATAGTACTGAGCAACTGTTCTGCAACAAAAACTCTTTCCACAGCCACCTTTCTCTCCTGTTATCCAATCAATAATCTTTCGAGTCATCATGCCTCCTTCGTCTCTACAGATATAAATTACAATGATCACAAATTGAACTCTGATAGATTGATCTCTTTTTCGGGTAACAGATGCTTGACTTCATCTTTACCTTCTGAGAGTTTTTGTACTTCTAATGAAGGCACTGGCAATTTTTTCTCTTGACTTTGTGCGTGCTTAGCCTGCTGATAGTACTTTGCCAGCGTGGATGCAGCGATTTTGATTTTATGGTGAGACTCCAAAAAATCTGAAATTTTTGAAAAACTCTTACCAGCAGCAAGGCATAGTTCAATTATTTGATAGTTAGTCGCAACGAATTCGGCACGTGTTAGCCCTCGTCGTTGCTTACTCATCTCTTTAATAAGGGCAATTCCTTGCTCAAGCTGCTCTTGGCTAATTGCCTGGTTCAGCTCTGTTTGAAGTGCTTCATTCTTTCGTTTTGGACGTTTCCCGTTGAATTGCTTGAGATACGTCTCTATTGCACCAGCTGTAACTGATATTTCAAGCTCAGCGATTTTATCAGCTACTTCTTCATAGGTGACGCCATTTTCAAGCATTCGGGCAATGGGACGATTAGTAGCAGCTAGCAAATCCACTATAGTTTTCTGCTCAGGAGTAGTTGACCATTCCTGAAGTGCGGATATTGCTTCTAGTACTTGCTGTTGGGTAATGAGCTGCTGAGCCATCGCATTGGGGGAAATACCATTCCATTTGATGAGTGCATATATACTATATGCGAAATCCTTAGATTCGTGTTTAGAGATGGAGGTGCAGCTGAGGCTCCTTTTCGGGTTGTAATGGCACTTGAATCTTTTTAGAAGGCTTGTCTATCCCTAATCGGGAAAGAGCATCTTTCGCCTGCCTGTGGATGGTTTGGGTGGTGTATCGATCTCCATTTCCAAGGTCCCCAAGGTACACCAGGCCCTTCCTCATCAGGGCTCGCTGGGTTGCGTCCTTAATATCGTCGATACCCAAGCCTGCTTGCGGTGCTCTTTCAGAAATAAATCGCATCAGTTCATCCTGGGTAAAGCTACTCCCCTCCTCTAAAAGGCTTTCTATACCCTCCTGCCCTAATGTATCCTTGGCTGCTTCTACGTCCTGTTGAGTAAATTTCGGTGCAGGTGGACGATAGTGGAATGACCTACCTATTCCCTGCCAAACCGAAAATAATTCTTTACGGTTGATATTCTTTTTCTCAATACGAGTATCCAGTGCTGCTATGGAAGCTGCTACAGCACTTTTCAACCCCTTGTGCTGTAGTTGTTCTTGAATCTGTTTTCGTCGCTTAGAAAAAGTATCGATAAGTGACTCATCTACACCTTTAATATCCCATAGTTCTGGCTTGCTACCCTGATGAGTTCCTATTTTAAATCCAAGGTTTTTACATAACTGTCTTCCAAGCTCAGCTCGATATAAAGCCCCAGCCAGCATCTTATAGGTAAGTAGATCATTTATCTGGATTGCTCCACTGGTATTGTCCGAAGGTCGGATTCCTAGATTAAGAACCACAGTGTGGCTATGAAGGTTAGGGTCAAGTTCACGACTTGTTCCATGCTCAAAGATAGCCGTTACGAGCTTGGCAGGTTCTCGAATTGAACCTCCCTTTCCTCGTCTGGTGGTTGTCTGTTCCTCTAAAAAATTCAGTGTTTTTCTAACCGAAGATTCCTGAGTCTGTTCGATAGCTTTTCTCATATTGGGAGAAGCCTGAGACCATATAACTGAGACACTTTTCGGGGCAGAAAAAGTAAAGTCCCACCCGATTTCCCGCTTATACCTTCCTGCATTTTGTACCAGCTTTTTCCCAGGAACCAGCGGATGATATCCATCCATAAGTTGATGCAGCTCTTCTCGGCGTACTAAATGATTGAGTCCTAAAAATGTAGCCCCATTTCCATGCCACTTTCCAGGTGGTTCTCCACCTATCTCGTAGTAATCCTCCTGAGCAAGATTAACAAGATAATCTCGATTTTGAATTCGATTAACCGAAAGCATAACAATGAAAGAGGAGTATAGGCTGACAGTTCAACACCTCTATAGCTCTATTTTATCTAACATAATTCCATATTTGCAAAGCCTCTCCTTGAATTGTTTATAAGTCTCCGGACAGGGATTTCTTTTATTCATGAATTCCCTATCCCACACCTACTGCACCTATCCATATGGCAGGATATTTAGGTGCTGGTGTTTATATATTTTTTGAAGGACTTTGTTTTATATGCTTTGGTCTACTGATATGCAGCTCATATCACATGAAGTGTTTTTCTCTATGCTCTCTAGGTGGAAGTGAAATCTGATTATTGTAGTTCTCCAGTTTTGCTGCACCAATGACTTCCACCAAGTCAAGGTGCAGTAGGTGTGGAAACTAGCATTAAAGTTTAATCTTTATTACACTTCTATAGTGAAATCTGGATAACTCTAACACTGACTACGAGAAAGTAATAATCGGTCCATAGTAATGCTATATGAGAAAACTAAAAGGGAATTAGAGAGATATTTGTCTTGCTGTTTTGGACGTGGAATATTTTACCAATACCTTCCAAATATCCACATAGATCTAAAATTGGTGCCTAGTGGTAAAACTGAGATATCATCATCGTCTTGAGCCCCCAACTGTCAGGAGTGCAAGCAATGTCCCTCAATCGTCACAATCAGAATCGAACCGCTATCGTTTACTTTGGTTCTACCCGACAGGATTATCTTGATTTGGTGCAAGCAGACGACCACCATCAGGCTTACCTTGCGTACATCCAAGTGCCCCTGCAAGCCCAACTGACGAGCGATAAGCATAAATCTGAGTGTATCGACCCCGGTCGCTATACCGTCCATAGTCAGCGAGAGCGCCGAGTGAAAGGCTGGCAGGGAGCGATTGAGACCCTACCGATTTGTCGAGTAAAGTGTTGCGATTGCAAGGCCGTATTCACCGTATTACCCAGTTTTATTCCTCGCTATCGTCGTCAGGATACCGAGTGCCTGGGAAAGCTCTTGGAGATGAATTTGGGGATGGGACTGACGCAACGGGAGACGGCGACGATTTATGAGTGGGTGAATCCAGAGATGGGGTGGCATCCTGGCTGGATCTGGCAGTTAATCCAGTGGTTAGGGATGTCCATGCCGGTTGCCTTGCTGTTAGTCCGCTTAGGACTTCTCCCCCCGTCCATGTACTCAGTGATGAGAAATTTGCCCAACTGAATCGTGAACAAATCTACCTGTTTTTGGTGTCTCAGGAGGAATTGATTTGGTATACCGAATGGATGGAGAGGACTGACGAAGCCAGCTTTAATGACGTGATTATGAATGCATTAGGGAGCATCGAGCGAGCGGTCCAGCGCGAAGATGTCTTGCCGTCCGACACCTCGTATACGCCTGAATCGGTCACCACTGATGGTTGGAAACCGGCTCAAACGGCTTGGGAAACTCAAGTGCCGGGTATTGCTCTCAATGAATGTCTCCTCCATGGTCGTAAGCGGGTGGATGTCTCCTTAGATGAGTATGCCAAGGCTTACCCGGACCTCAGCAACGAAGCGCGTCAATCTCTCAAAGAGCAGTTTAACCATATTTTTCAAGCCCCCTCTCTAGCCGCTTTTTCCCAACGGCTACGGCGCATGATAGATCACTATCACGAGGATCCCATTTTACTCAAACGGCTCACGATTCTCAAACAGAAACGGTTTCTCTTTACCAATCACCTCAAGTTTGACAAGGCTCCAGCTTTTTCTTCTGCATTAGACCGGTCCATGCGATTTTTAGATGAGAAATTACAATCGTTTGGCCAGTTTCGAGCCCCTGAGAGTCTGGATCCAATGCTCAATGCCTGGGCCATTGTTAACAATCTGAGATCCTTCCTCCCAGATGCGAAAAAAGCGGGACAGTCGTTAGCGGAGGTCTTCGGAGCAAATCTGCATGGACTTCCCTGGATGGAAGCCTTCAACCTTTGTACAGTGGGTGCTTTAGATATATTGGTTACGGCTGACAACTAATTAGGCACCAATTTGGGATCTATCTGAAATATCGTTATATCTGAGGGCGTTTTCTATATCGCACAAAGAACTGGTTTTTATTGGGTGATAGACGCAATAATTTCTTATCAGACATGCCCAGAAATTTGTGATGATCCCTCCCTAAGACATCTACAATTTTGGGAATTGAAAGTGAATAAAGAAGGCAACTCAGTATCACTCTGCTGTCAAAATACTCATCAAATACCGGGTGAAGACTATCAAGCTATTTATGAAGCCTTTTCCAATAAGTCCTTTCCACTGGAGAAATTAGCGTTATGCTGTGCTCCACGACTCAATGGAATTCATATTTATCTCATCCAAGAGCACTAAGCTAGTATCTACAGAAAAATGAGTTGAATCAATATATTACACAGTTCTACTCTCAACTCGAAAATATTGCACTCAAAGGGCTACTCCGTTAATTAGGATATAATTCTATGTTTTCTCGCAAACATTGCGTAGAAAGGTAGCTCTCTGAAGTAACGGAGCCACTTGGCTTAACCCGCCAGGTTAAGTAAAAGAGGTAGGGTAGCTCCCTACACGGTTTCGATACTCTTCGAGCTGGATCGCGTCGAGAGGCGCTTGTCCAGTTCAACGGTGGCTTTTTGGAGTAATCCTATTTTCTTAACTGAGAATAGAGTAATCCCAAAATTCTAACCGATAGTGATCGCTGCGAAGGCGGGCGACCAAGACAGACCTACTCCTGCAGGAGTAGGCCGTATTAGAGGAAACGGTGATGCTATAAAGGCAGCTAATCCGTCTGAAGGGGCATAGCGGACGCTATCATTCGTGTACAACTTCAGCCAGTGCAGGGACTTGAGATAAGCCGTATACAGGCTTGAACCTGGTAACAGGACTCACCGGCTCGGGTGACGAGGGTCGGGTATTGCTAGAAATAGCAAACAGAAAAAGCTCAACATGTGAGAGGCACGGGATAGCAAAAAGGAACCGTGCTTACTGGTAAGTTCATAGAGAGACGATGCCGAACTGCGAATAGAATGTGGTTCAGTAAGGGAGTAGCTTCCGCTTTCTGACCCCTGAAATCTGCAATGAAAATGGCTTAGCCATCGGCCCACATTCTTCGGATAGCAATCCGATAGCGACGTGACTCTATGAATGACTTCTAATACTAATTGGGGAAGGTCTTACTGTGAGCGGAGGGTAGCTTCTTCGCTAGCCGTCATAGTCAGGCGGTAAAAAACTGATAAGACTGGGAGTGTGGAGCAAGTAGATGCCGTGCCTCGGCACGGGTGTTGGCTCACTGTATTCTCTACAGTGACAGCGTTCTTGAGTCTCTAAGATTCACGGCGCTGGTGGCAAGGCAGTCACAACGGCATTGGATAAGACCATCATCACTGACTTAGGGTGGCACCTAAGCAGTAGGTCTACGACACTACGAAAGCTCTGAGGAGATTTTACTTTCAGAGGGCAAACATATCTTTCTTCGAGGTGGGTTGATCAGTTTAGCTGAAACACGCTGAACTGATCAGCTATCCGCATAGCTATAACCATCACAACAGAGGTTGCGCAAATGACACATTTCTAACTATTTGTTTTCATTGAAAATGTGACAGCTATATAGGAAAGCGGATCGCGGATTTTTTCGCGAACAGTACCGCTGTGTCTAACGCCTGGGGTTTTCTTCAAGGTTACCAAGAAGGAACATACGTGATGGGGCGGTTATAGAGAGAGGTTACGCCTTGCGGATTGAGCATGAATCAATCCGCATCTTTAGTATCGGGAGGAGTAGTGAATTGTAAGAGTATTGGTGAATTCATAAGGCGGATCGCTATCGACTATGTGCGCTATGGGTATGTTCGATATGTCATACGAGAGATACCTGAAGGCAAAGACTTACTTGCTATTGATCGCAAGTTAAGAACCCACTACGATGTAATCTCATGCCGAACAACTCGGATGAGACGACGAAAACAACAACAAGCTATTGTTCAGTACGTTCGCTATGGTCAGTCCTTTGTATTGCTTGCAACAGAAGGAGAACATGACCAGTTTGAACGTCTTAATAGCTATGACTGCCGGACAGCTCCTCTTCAGGTTGAAAGCTATTCTATTGGCATCAAGAATCAGCGGGTGCTGGTACGTATTAGGCATGAGGTCTGGGCAAGCACTGTAGACTATTTTGACCGGCTTGCTCTCCAAGATATTCAGAAAGTTGAGAAAAAGCTAAACACCCTGCCCTACTACCAATTTCCTGGCGTTGTTAGGCAGAAGCAAAAGCTGGTGTCACAGATTAACCAAAGACGTTCCCTTGCAGGACTCCCTCTTATAGTGCTTGCTCCACGGTCCAAGGATCTGTGGTGTGAATAGAAGGAATCTATGAAAACTCGCCGATTAAAGCGCCATAATTATCGAAAAGACACTCTGTATCCGCATATTACTCAAGTAATTGATAGCCTCCTTGAGGATGCTCAGGTAGTAATCCCTTTAGATGTGTTTCATCAGTTAGGGATGCTTACTTCCAAAAACACTACCAAATGGAGACAGGGTAAGACGCCCTACCTGGAACAAGTGATTCGCTGTAATCTTTCCAAGGCAAAGCGTATCCTAACCATCATCAGACTCCACGCTATGGAGTTAGAGCTACGGCCAGTGCTCCACAAATATCGCTGCAAGAGCAAGGGTGGTAACCCTATCACCTTACAGTTCTCAAAATATGGACAGGCACATGTAGAAAGGCTCTATTCGACCCACTATTTGGGGTAAATATACGAATTAAAGCATGAGTGAAACGTTTCACTCATCTATTTCCCATCAATTCACGGCTCCTGCCCCCTGGCCTACGCCCGCTGACAACTTCTGGAGCACCTTGGTTACAAGCGATTGTATAAACCCAGTTTCCTGTGAAGGATTTTCAGTCTGTCCACCTGGCTGTCGCCTCTGCTGTTTATCTCGATAGGCCCGAAGCTGCTGTCGTGCAGCATCCTCCTGCATTTGAGTGATGTGCTCGCGCAGATTTCGTTTGATAATCGAAACGAATGTCCGTACAGGGGCATGGCACGATGTTCGAAGGACTCTAATTGCAGCAGCTATGAAAAATAGCAAGTTTGCCTCAGAGTTGATCAACCAGCCTGCGTCTACAGCTTGATTGTAGAGCTTCAGAACATTGGACATACGCCTCAAATCATCAGGTTGAATATCATTGAGACGAGGTTCCTGTCTCTGAGTACAATCACCAGAGAGAGTTTTCTGGTTTTTAAGATCCAAAGGAGTTTCTATGTCTTTATTTAGGGGTGCAAATTTGGTACTGTTTTCAGCGATAGGGGGTGCAAATTCGACATGATCGCACACCTCTTTCCAGTCTGTATTAATCTCAAAATATGCTCCAGTCCTATTCAACTTCTGCTGGCTTGAGCTGATATCTTCAGTAAGCCAGCCTAATGTTATGAGCAGCCTACGTGCTGCCTTAGCTGCACGTAGGCTGATACCTGCTATCAGGGCTATCCAACTCGACTTAACTGAACCTTTATTGTTAATTGTCCCATCTCGACGACGGGTAAGCCCACGAATGAGGTAGGCGATGATAGCTTTTGCTACAGACGGCTTAGTACACTGGGCTAGATACCTCAAGATTCTCCGTGGAACAGGGACTAGACGATTTGGGCTTCTCCCTTTACCTACTGCCTGCTCCAAAAGTTCATATGATTCTTCCAAAGGCTCTTTACTGAGATTTATGCTCGATGATGAGAATTCGAGTAACTCTAGCTTCTCTAGGTCTCTAACGCTTTTTTTAGAACCCCTTTCGTCTACACCACTAACCAACTCTTGCATCTCCTCAAAGAGAAATTGAGGAGATTTCTTAGAGCCTGTACGTTTGGCCGCATCTCTAGTAGCCTGCATTGCAGCGATGGCAAAGTAGGTACGCACATCACGATAGGTTATTATTCCTTCACCTACAGCGAAGAGAATATTGCACAACTGTGCGACCGAAAGGCAATGATACCCTCCGATAATAGATACACTCATCTTGTCCTCCCATAGTTGGGAGCAAAAAATCTAAGGCTCAAGGCAAAAAAATACCGTTGCGATGAGATTTTCGCCTTGACGAACTCTATGACGTGGGGTAAAAAGAAGATGTAATTATTTTTACCAAAGTGTGATTCTGCGTTCCGCGTCACAGAGCTGGTTATACAAAAAACCCGTCTGGCAACGGGTTTTTTTGTGCCTATTTTCTGCTCAGTTATTTTATAAGTCTACAAATTCTGTCTCCTATTTTGTTTAAGCAAATTAAACAAAATAACATTGACACAGGAAGGCAATAATCGCAACAAGATTTATTGAGTAAATTGAACCTTTTACAGTTTCAAGGTGATTTCTCTCCATAAGGAAAGTTCCTGAAACACTACCGACTCAAAAATTTCGACTTCCTCAAGAAACCGTGTCAGCTCTAGAAATTTTGAAAAAAAATCACTTTTAGGCTTGCATTTGTAAGTAAAACAGTACAAATTTGATATTGAGAGCTTGGTGGATACGTTTCCACCAAAGTTGAGTGATGATTACAAAGAGTTAGTGGGATTTTTACCACTCTCAATACAAGGCATTCTTTTGAGCAAAATTATCTCATTTATCAACCAGGCAGGAGGAATGGGTAAAACCACCCTGACGGCGAATGTTGGCTATCACCTGGGACAATTAGAAAAGCGTGTCTTGCTTGTCGATATGGACTCACAGGCATCTCTTACACGATACTGTGGACTACAGCCCAACGACTTAGAATCTACGATTGAGGATGCTCTTCTCGATGAGGGAAACCCTTTTATTTCAGAGGGATGGCATGGAGTTGATCTGATACCTGCTAACAGTAATCTTATCTCTGTCTACACTCATTTGCCACAGATGGGGAAGTGGCACTTTAGGCTTAAATATACTCTATCAACTCTACGTCAGAGATATGATTATATCCTTATTGATTGCCCTCCTAATCTTGGCCCATTAAGTATTTTGAGTCTTATAGCCTCAACTCATCTAATCATTCCTGTTCAAACTAATTCTAAGGGGCTTGAAGGAGCAGAGGATTTAAGAGATACCATCAACGATATTCGTAGCAGGGCTAATCGAAGTTTACGTGTGATAGGTGCAGTTCCGACAATGTTTGATTCTCGGAATAAACATGATAGAGAACACCTGGCTGAAATTAGGGATGAGTTTGGCAAATTAGCGGTGTTAACTCCTATCCCAAAAGCTACGGATATCAATAATTCTTGGCAAGCACGACAGCCTATCGCCGTATTTAATCGAAGGCATATTATTGTGCACACACTTAAAGAAATAGCGAATTTTTTAGTGAGATATGAATGACGCAAATAACAAAACGAAAAAGAAGAGGATTAGATTCTCTAATGGCCGATATCAAAATCGAACAGACTGAAAAAATCCGTTCGATTAAGTTAAGCGAACTGTTTCCTTCTTCATCACAACCACGACGATATTTTGATACTGAAGCAATTAATCTGCTTGCCCATTCCATTGAGGAACAGGGATTCAAGAGCATAATCGTTGTTAGGCCTAAAGATGGCAAATATGAAATCGTAGCAGGAGAACGAAGATATCATGCTGCAAAGAAAGCCAACTTAAGTGAAGTGCCATGCTTATCTGAAGAGCTTACTGATGAGGAAGCATATCAATATGCACTCGATGAAAATCTGAAACGAGAAGACTTAAGTAAACTAGAAGAGGTCACTGCTATTATCGACTTTATCACTATGAAATATAGTATTAGTCGAGAACAAATCATTGAGATAGTGCAGACAGAGGGGCATCATCGAAGACAAGTAGGGGTAAACGTTTCCACCAGCACTGAATTACAAAATATCCAAAAGGTTCTTACCTTATATAAAATCAAGCTCGAAACATTTCGGACTAAGTATCTACCTCTATTTAAGTTGCCAGAAGCTCTCAAAGAAGCCCATTTGCAAGGGAAGCTAAGCTATAACCATGTTATTGAAATTGACAGAGTTAAAGACGCCGAACTCAGAAAAAAAATATTCGATGAAACCCTCAATAAACAACTATCAGTACGTAAGGTAAAAGAACGGGTAAGAGCAGTATTAAAGTCTTCAAAACAAGGAAGGGAAAAGCCGGTTTCGGATAATCTGCCTCCAACAGTTCTCAAGCGATGGAATCAACTTAAAGGCACTGATGTATGGAATGCGGAAAACATTGAGAAAATGCTGACAGTAATGGAAGAAATACTTGGAATAAGGGACTAATCGTAGTCGTAATTTCATTATGGTGGAAACGTTTCCACCACTGTGAGACAGTTATGAGCATCGAGAACGAAACAGGATACTCCCTCGACACTAGATGTAAGTGTAAGGGGGTATCCAGCTCAACAAAGAATAAATACTATACAGCTTGAGCCGCATATGGGCTAACAAATCCGCTAATGATTCCTCGTTCTTGCAGATGGTCAAAACGAGAATCCAGAGGTGCCACAATAGATAGATTTAACCGCTCCATCAGCTGTGCCTTAGTCATAGGAGTTCTTTGCTGAGCAATTTCAATCAGCAGCTCAAGAAGCTCCTGTTGGCCAGGAGGCAAGTACTGAGGAGCAGTTTGATGGATTTTAACCTTCATTCCGAGGACCTCCTAGAATTTGAACCTCGATGGGTGTTCCCCACCGGTAGTAATTATCTACTCCCTTATTATGGTCCTGATTGACATAATTATCAGGATAATCTTCCTCGTAATCACCCCAATCTGCGATCGCACCACCAGGATCAACGCCCTCACGACAGTGACAGGCTACTCGCAGGCGCTCAGGTGAGCCAGGGGGTAAGGTTCGTGCGTCAAGCCACTTCATCAGTTTGAATCTCCTAACGTATAGCCAGTGGCCATTCCTGAGCCGTTGTAGAGAATGGTTAGCTTATTGCCATTGGGCATGGTGTACTGGTCTACAGCCTTATCCCGCAATTCAGGAGGCCCCAAAAGGCTTTCCATTGCGTTGTGGCTCTGAGGCCACTGCAGGTAGAGGACGCTCAGCACCTGGTGCTCTGTAAGCTGCTGAGCACCAATCATCGTGAAGGCTTCAAGGGATGGTTCAGGAGCCGTAGCGACGAGGCCCGCTTGCTCAGCAGCGGCCACCGCCTCTGAACTAATGCCATTAACCACATCGCTGATGATGTCACCGCAGCTCATAAGCCCAAACGCGATCACCAGATCCAGTGGCACGATAGTGAATAATCGAAATCTGTTTCTATTCATCTTTCTCCGGGAAGTAAGTCGTCAATATTGATGCGCTAGGCCGTATCTTCTGAGAACAACCAAGAAAAGAACCACCAGATCAATCCTGGGATTGTTCTCCGAGTTCTTTGAGGGTTTTCATGTTCTCTTTTAGTTGAGTCGATTCTTTTCCCTGAATCAGAGACAAAAGCCTGGAGTCACCTTTATACCGTTCCTTACGCTGATTCAACTGGTCTACTTTTCGCTGCAATTTGGCATTAGCTGACTGGGTTTTCTGAAGCTGCTGAAACTGGAATTCCGTATCCTCTTCGATCGCATCAAGCATTTGGTCTGCCAACTCAAGAGCTTGGTCTACCGCAGCCAGAGCATCGTCGTTGTAAAGGGTTAACTCTGCATCTCCACGAATGGCCCCCAAGTCAACAGTGGTAGGCATAGATGCCAGTGAGCCAGGAACCCGATGGTTGCCAGTCAGGATCTCGGTTTCTGTGACAGGAAGAGAGTCCGGAGCAGGCTTAAATTCGAGGATCTTAGTAACCTCGTTGTCATCATAGAGTTTCCGTTTACCATCTGGTTGGTATGGCAGTTCACCATATTTAGAAACTGCCTTATCCCTCCATTTAGCAACGGCTTGAGGGCTTACATCATATTCTTTTGCGAGGTCTGCGAGTGTTTTCATTGGTCAAACGTGTAGTAACTGTGTGATAACCGGATGCCAACTGGTTGATAACTGGTTGGCATCTGGTTGTGAACTAGTTGGCATCCGGTTGTGATACATGGCGGTGCCCAATAGCAGGTAAATGACCATGCGCCATCAATCGACGAGAATAATCTGTTCAGGATTGGTCTCTTTCACCACAGGCCCTTCAGATACTTCATCAGGGTCGTAGGTGAGGGTAGCCTCACCGGTCCAGGTAAACTCGTTGGTTTGAGCTTCAGAAGCGACAGCACAGGGTGAACGACAATTGCCATGCACAGGAATATCTGCAATCCAGGTGTCCCCTTGAGAGTCCGTGTATTCAGCAATTACTGATTGCTTAGCTCTTCTCAGCATCTTGCCCTCATCGTCATTGCCGACGACTGGTAAAACGCTGCGGCCTTATGTAAATCGTTTATCATTACTATGTCCTGGTTTCATTTGATTGGAAGCAGGCAGCAGCAGCTGAGCTGGAAATAAGAGGCTGACCCAGCTGCAAAATATGTTCATTTCAATCACCCCCTTACTGGGTAACCGTCAATGTTGTTCTTATGCTCAGTGAGGGCTACCCCTCTCTTCGCTGTTTTGTAAACGAGAGCTTGTGATCCAAAAGGCTTACAAGGTTAGAAATAGTTGCTTCTGAATCAAAATCTTGTTGCTTGTTTGGGCCTTCACCATCAATACTTTCAGGCAAATCAGAGGTTGTTGTAAATTCTCGACCCCCAATAATGGTAAGCCTGGCTCGTTTATGATCCAGCAACAATGTATTGATAGCAGCACTGAAGTCAACATCCCACTCCACCATTTTTTGTTGAATGTAAGGGATGAGATCAGTGCTGATACTGGCCCGTCGATTGTCAGGGATATGATGGGTCATTGGCTATTGGGTATTTCAAGCATGGCTGAGAGAGGGACATGTAGCCTTTGCTCAACGAACCCACTTGTGTGCTGACCTACCAGGGTTTCGACCAATCGAGCCCCCACAGCATGAGTCTCTCGAATTGACTTCACTATTCCTATAAGCCAACGAGGGACTTGAGAGGGAAGGGGAGTGAGGTATCTTACATCGCAGGTAATACGATGTAGCGAAAGGATTGCTATAGACTGACAACCCCTGTCAGCCTCTGATAGTTGCCTAATAAGCATCGCCATAGTAACCTCCGGGCAAAAGGACTAATAGTATGTACTGGACTAAATATGAAGGGGTGGAACGGGTTTGAGTTCTTGAAAGGTCCGAATGACGTAAACTGACTACTTGTGACAGAGGTATACCCACCTCGTCATCATTTGTCACCACTTGTCACCAACGACTCTGTTTTAGCACAACAGTGCCGTTTGGATCAACTTGTCACCAAAATGGTGACATTTTCCTGCTGCATTAGGCGCTTGAATGGCTGAAAAGAAACGAGACAGGCTTACTATCGATATTTCAAATCTGCGCGATCGCATCGAAGCCGCGCGGACTGATCCAGCCTGGAAGCAACTCAGTCTGAATAAAAAAATCCAGGTGCTACTTGAGGAACGCCTGGATGCTCTTGACCAAGAAAAGGCTGACACCACCGCAGAGTAGGGGCTAGAAATTTTCTGCGTTACAAATCTTGATGCTGCGGCAATGCATTTCGTGGATTGCCTAGTATGTCAGTACTTACTTGCGATCTCTGGAGCGTTACCCTCCACAAAAGCAAGCGAAATCATCGCCAAGTACTATTGCCGCTCATGATTGATCGCCTATATACTCGATCATGAGTTTTCATGTTGATACATACGCACTGCTATTTCATCCAAACACCTAATCACCTCGGTGGAACAGGCTTAGGCTGTTTGGAATGAATGGTCGCATCACAGCGATTGCCAAAGTAGCAGTGTTTGGTTCGATAAATGTCTTGAGGAAGACCTGACAGTAACTGCCTAGAGATGTCTATCAGTGTCTCACTAGTAAGTGAGCGCATAGCATTTCAGTGCATTGTCATAGCCACGCGATTACCAACAAACACAAAGAATCCCTAACTGTTGGCGCAGTTAGAGATTCCGCAAGCATTTCGGTGTAGTGCCGTATGTAATGGATGAGAGGGTTGACTGTAAACAGTCAGCTCAAATTTTGCTACCCCTATTTTAAACATAGGTTTCTGGGAACGACAAGGTTCTGCAGTTATAAAGTGCTACAGGTATACCTTTGTTTACATACAGTCCTTATTCCTCTGCTAGGAGGGCTGCTATTGTCCCCAAAATCATCCATCACTTATCCCATAAGTGCTTGCTGTCCATTCATTTCAAGGTATACAGCAGGAAATTGTGATGAATAATCCTAACAACCAAAATCACGAATCAGACGATTCTCACAACAAGGATGAAATAAACCCATCAGAAGAAAAAAAGACGAACAACGAAAAGACTAATTCCTTCAAAGAGGCATATGAACAAATTGAAGAATTATGGGGTGAACGATTACGACTCAATAGCTTGACTCAGGAAATCGAACTGGATGGAGTACCCATTAAACTCGGCCATCTGAAAGTCAAACTGGCTATTGAAGAAAACCTGAATCTCAGTGTTCACAATCTAGAGCTGGCCCTCCACTATCTCGTAGAAACCCGTCAGTATCATCCTATCGAAGAGTATTTGGCATATTGCTCTGAAAAATATTTGGATACCAACATTCTGGATACGCTGGCGCAGGAATATTTTGACTGTGATGAACCTATTTACAGCACGTTTCTGAAACGAACCCTGATTGCAGCCGTTGCTCGTATTCTAGAACCGGGTTGTAAAGTTGATACTGCCCTTATTTTGCAGGGTGAACAGGGTTTTCATAAGTCTAGTTTTTTCAAAGTACTGGCAGGACCTGAATATTTTGACGATACATTAGGAGCAATTTCCGACAAGGACGAGAAACTCAAACTCCACCAAACATGGTTTGCTGAGTGGGCCGAACTTGAGAGCGTATTCAAACGCAAAGACATATCCAACACCAAAAATTTTCTGAGTTCTAGTGTGGATGTAGTTCGTCCTCCTTACGGTAGACAGACTGAGACGATGCCACGCAGGTCCATTATTGTCGGCACCACTAACCAAGATGAATTTCTCAGTGACCCAACTGGAAACCGACGTTTTTGGGTCATTCCAGTACAACATCCGATCGATCTTGAACGACTAAAGCAGGATCGCGATCTCATCTGGGGTGCTGCTGTTGCTCTATATAAAGCCAAGGAGCAATGGTGGCTGACGCCAGAAGAAGAGAAGCAGGCACAAATTTTGATCAAAGATTACCTAAGTTCCGACCCCTGGCAATCAAAAATCGAAACCTACATAGCCCAAAATCAGATAACTGTTGTAACTACAACTGACATTCTGAATGACTGCTTAGGAATAGAGCTGGCACAGCAGACTCGTAGAGAACAAATGCGGGTCGCCAAATGTCTCAAATACTATGGGTGGGAAAGTAAACGACAAACACTCCAAGGCAAGCAGCAACGTGCCTGGGTAGCCCCCAACCCTCTTGAGACACCTCCTGAATCAGAGGAACATCTAAAGTCATCCTTAGACTTAGAAGGCCAAGAGGTTGGCAATGCCGAAAATCCTGACTCCACAGACACTCTGGCAAACGACAGTCAACCTAGACAACCTGAGACACCATCTTTGGAAGAAAACCATCAAGCCCAATTGCCAGATAAGTCAGTGGAAGCAGAAGAAGAGACTGATCTACCTATTCAACAGTCGTTTTTAGATAACCACGACATAACACAGGGTGGCTCGGCAGATTATTTGGATCAGCAACCAGATTGTAGTCAAGACCCATCTTGGGATGAGGACTAGGGAGGTAGGCATGTCAGATGTACTAAAAATCCTGACCGATGCACTTCAATCTCAACAGAAACTCATGGTAGCCATTCTGAAAGAGGTTGAAGAGCTAAGGACAGAGAAACAATCAGATCAGTGGATTGGTCTCAGTGCTGCCGCCAAAGAACTAGGCCCAGCCTTCAGCTCGCGCAAGCTTGCTACAGACATTCAAGCTGGTGTTATGCAACACGGCACGCACTATATAGATACCAGCAATGGCTCTAAACCAGTCTATGCCGTCAAGTTATCTACCTTGAAAAAGCTCTATGCTCTACCTCCTGGTGAGCGTAAGCGTTACTCTTGAAGGTTTTCAAGCATTTGCTCAAAGTGACTCCGATCTAAAAAGTTGAGATAGATTTGTGAATGCACCTTCGCACTATGTCCTTGTGATTTTGCGACGAAGGCTAGAGCAACTCCTGCTACAGCCATACGAGCAGCTTGAGCATGCCTGAGCGTGTAGATGTTGAGTAGAAAACCCTATCAATTTTTGAAGTGTTTGAAGTACTGAACGCTAAGGCCACCATAGTCGCTATTTTGCTTAAAGACTAAATTTAGTAAAGATATGTTCTGATTTCCAAGCCGACTTGACTACGATTACTTGGTAACAGGCAAGGTCAATTCAGCTTCCGTTTGAACTTCTAACACAACAATGATGGGATCATGCTGTAATCCGAAAATGAAGGACTTGGGGATGTAGGATCCCCGCAACAGCTTCCTTACTTGAAGCCAACCTAGACAACTTTTCTAGTAGGAATAGTAAGTCGGATCTACTGGACTACCGCAAATCATCCAGTACACCACGCAATTGCTCTGCGCCAAGAAAATTTAAATAGATCTCTGAATGCACTTTCAGGCTATGGCCTTGAGACCTGGCTGCAATGGCCGGGTCAATTCCCTTAATCGCCATCCGTCCTGCATGGGCATGGCGCAGGTCGTAGATTTTGAACGGTAATTCCAGCCGTCGAAAGTATTGGCTGCTGATATTGCCATAATGACTATTGTTTCGGGCATTAACTAAAGGCAAAGAAATTTCTTTACCTTCAAACCAGCTTTCCCACCACCCCAATGGACAGGGGAGGGCCACTGCACGATAGCCCGTTTTTCCACCCGTGACCACCGCAATCGGGTCAATTTTGAGCTTTTCCAAGTCGACATGAAAGGCTTCATGATTCCGTAGACCATAGCAAGCCACCAGCCGATAAAAATTGAGCCACTTCGGATCTGGGATGCGATCGCACCACTCCAAAATCAGCTCATCACTTGGTACGTCTTCCCGATTGACAGCATTAGGCCGATACTTACCTCGTAGCGGTTTGAGATTAACGTCCACATTGGCAAACCGAGCCAGCGCATTATACGCATCACAGGCCCGTTTCCTGGATCGCGTATCGGCTGGGTAACTTTCAGCCGTGGAAATGAGCAGATTGGCCGTCAACTCCTGATTTTTCGGCAACCGATTAAAGGGAGACCGATAATCTTTTTCCCATGTCGATTCACTTTTAGGGTTGCGCTTACGCCGGATGAAGTAATCCACTTCGAACGCATCGATCCAGCCAGCCACATTGCGGTTGGAGCCTTTACCATCCACCCAGTCTTCCCATCTAAACGATTGAGAGGCGATATCATTACTAAGTTCAAATGCCTTCTTCTTCGCCGTTTTCAAACCAGCTGGGATCGCAAAAACTGCCAACCTAATACGCTGCGAACTAACCTTCACCCGTTTGGAATCTGGCTTGGCTGGCAAAGTAGCCCGCAAGTACAACCGTTGACCGATCCGCTTTACTGACACCCCAGTACGAGCAATTTTGAGGGCTTCATTCAGCTTGTCTAACTCAACATCACAGTCAAACTTCTTTGCCATCTTTGCCGCAAATTTGCCGTAAATAGTTAGTTCTTATCATACAAGAACGGCAAATAGTACAAACGCTCATTCAGTAATATCAAACATTTTTGTCGATGATGGGTGGGAAGCCTTGCTATACGGTGGTCACTTTTGTAGGTTGTGGTTCCACCATTCGGGGGTTCGAGTCCCCTCGTTCGCCCTTCTTCCAGCGTTTGCTGAAATTGATTAGCTTAGCTACTAGCCTAAATTTTGGGTTAGTAGCGAAGATCTCTAAGGTAATAGAACTCCTTATTAATCGATATGCAAATTTTTTGCCGAGGCGTGCATTTTCAGGTATTCAAAGGTTACCGTACAGAGCAAATAAACGAACTTTGATTTAACTCGCTGTATGCATTATTGAAATTAGCGAATAACTTTGGGCTATTTAAGCTAATTTTTTTTGCCTAAACTGACTTTTTGTAGCACTGTCGTCGCTCAGGTGGTGCTTCGTAGACTTTGCGTAATAATTTCACTTTCACGGCATACGTGGGCCGACTGCCGTTACTAGTATCTATATAATGGGTGCCGTATTTTAGATACCCTGCCTTGATATCGTCCAACAGTTTACGGGCTGAGAAGGCTGGGCCCAAAGCTTTCGCCCCTTCATCCAGACTGACCCACTGAGTCTCAGCTTTTTCAGTACGGATATCGGCCAATTGCTGCAAGATAGCCTGGTTCAGCTCCTGCTGCGCCATGATCGCACTCTGTAAAATATGTAAAACAGTCGCCTGGTTACTATCCGCCATTGCCGGTGCCTACAAAATTTTGCCCTGGTCTCATTCATCCAATAAATTCTTGAAAAAATCCTTACTCCAGCTGTTTGGCACTGAAAGCCCCATGACCATTCGAATATAGAAAAGATGGAGTTTGAGGTTGAACAGGTTGCCCGTTATGATCCAAACCTCTTGCCATTGAGCTATTTGAGCCAGACTCAACCTGCTGCTCTATAGGTTGGACTAAGGTTGTGTCACGCTCAGCGGTGGCACTACCCGACTGTGGTGTCAGAGCCGTTGCTTCTGGCTTAACCCACACCCGCTGCCGTTTGCCCTGATACTTGTGCTGGGCTGATTCCCAACCAAGACGTTTCAGACACTTCGCCACTTCCATTTGGTGGCCACGATTCTGCTGACGAGGTTCAATTTCCAGGCAATTGTTAATAATTTCATTGGTCGTCACGATCGTTAGCCGCCACTCAAGCAAATGTGCTTCTATGCGGGATTGCCACGGATGCGTCGTCAAATAATCTTTAGCCAAGTCCTGGGCTTGCTGTTCCTCAGCTTCTGTCAACCACCACTTCTCGCCAGCTTGGTAGAGGGCGACTGCAGCACCCCAAATACGATCGCGTTCTTGCTGTAGTCGCTCTATATTAATTCGCAACTGTACTGGAATTACCCAGAACCGACGATTGCCCGTACTGTCTTTCAAAAATTCGTCCTGGTTAGTGGTTCCAACGATAATGGATTGCCGCTTTATTTTGATCAGCTGCCTGCCATAAGGCGGGCGCAGCATATCAGTACTGCTACTCAAAACAGCTTTAGTTACCTCGATACTCCGCCGATTCAACGTAGCTAGCTCAGGCCATTCGGCAAACCAGGTCTGCGCGAGTTTTAGTTTTTCATCCTTATCAATGGCACCTAACGAATCATCGAAATAGTCCTCTCCCGCCAGCACTTTGAAGAACGTTGATTTGCCATACCCCTGCTTGCCCTGCAAAATTAGCGCCGTGTCCATTTTGCAGCCAGGGTCAAAAATTCGGGCAACCGCCCCAATCAAGGTACGTTTCAAGAAGGTGTTATGAATTGGCGCAGCGCAGCCAAAATATCGCGGGACAAGGCTATCTAAAATGCTCGGATCTTTGTATTGAGCTGCACAGCGATCCAAAAAATCTTTCACAGGATGAAAAGTTTTTTTCTTGGTAAGCCTTTTCAGCATCAAGCCAAGATCATCGAGACGCACATCAAGATTGTCTACAATTGCCAGGGTGACCTTAAAATCACCGAGTTCAATCGGCTCTTCATCTAGCTCAATCTCTTTGGTTAATGTGTTTAAGCGCAAACGATGTCCGTATGTTTGTTCAATATGGTGGTAGTGACGTTTGAAGGTATTGGGTTTTGATGAGTTGGATGTAGGCGAAGACTCATGAGGATGAACGCTGGTGACTGGCGTTAAAGCATCAACAGAACGCCGTTCTTCTACAGCGGCCAGAATTCTCTGCGCTGTGGCCCCTTCTTCAATCCAATCGGCGATATCCCAACCGCCACTGGCGGAGAGATGTTGCCATAGTGCGGCATCAGGTTTTGCGTAACACCACTTGGCCTCTGGGTAGTCGGCTGCGATCGCTTCTGCATACTTGATTCCTTGTAGGTCCCGATCAGGACAAATGACCAAGGACTCTGCTGGGAACAGCCCGCGATACTGCGCTGAGTTGTAACTATTGGAGCCTTGAATAGTAGTGGTGGCCGTAATGCCAATGCTTTTTAGAGCATCAACACAGGGTTCGCCTTCAACCCAAAACACCCGCTCGCCCCGCTCAATAGCCTCTAGGCATTCTTGATAGCGATAGGGTCTGACCAGTTTTCTGAGATCGCTACATGAACCATCTTGCAGGACTTTTGGTCGAATCTTACGATTACCCTGGCCATCATCCTGGCGATGAATCTCAATCAAGGGACGTCCTACAGCATCCAGATATACCCAAGAGCGTCGCTGTTTAGGGCGTACTGATTTCTTCGATCCGCTTTGCTCCATCAACACTTGTTTTAGTCGTTGTTTGCCAGCGGCAGTGCTCATACAGCTACAGCCAAAAGTGCCAAATTTACCGTTTTTGACATTAACCTTGAAGTTTTTAGCCCCACAAAGAGGGCAGAGAAACGATCTATCAATCTTTGTTTCGCTGCCTTCATCAGGCTGCAGATACGCTACATAGTCACGAATATCGAAACGAGATCTACATCTTTGCTCTTGATCAGAGGAGCCTTGCCCTGCTCTCTGTTCTGCATCAACCATCACAAACTCTCTTGCACTGCCTGAACAACAGCAAGCACTCGATTTAGCGCAACAAGTTGCGAGAGATTTTAGGCATAAACGCCCCTGTGCCCCTACCTTGTCATTTGGCAGGAACCTGTGTTTAAATAGGGGTAACTTTCGTCAAAAGCGGACTCTACAACAGTCTGCTTTTATGCCATCACATAGTGCACCAAAATCAAATACGTGCCTGCAACCCTTTGACTGCGCCACAGTTAAAGGGTTTTGTTTTGAGCGATGCTAACAGCTTAAACAGCGTTGTTGCACACCAATATTTCAACAACATAACTGTTGATGTCTAAACGCTACTAAGCCATTGCACCCTAAATTTTTAAGGCCTCTCTCTTCCATGAAGTTCTTCTGGGAAGGGAGTCCTACCTAAACCTTAAATAATCACAATTTTAGGCTCCTGTGCGAACGACATCGTTCTGTTTTGCAAGGGAGGGCACCGGCAACACTACCACCGTTACCTCGTCAATTTGGCACCTCAACAGGGCATGCCATCAAATCACCTTCAGACCATCGCGTAATAATCGCGATGGCCCGTTAAAAACAGAAATGTACAAACAATTCCACAGAGCTCATCACGAGTATACAAACATTTGTACTGTTCTGCAAAAGCAGCGAACAACACCCCGCGCCATACCTTATGGAAATGCCACGGCCAAAACATTTCTGGCCACCAGAATAGCCAGTCTGGCAGTCATACTGAGCATTCAACGCTAGGTAGCTATTGAATCAGTCAGGCG
>ERZ1740065.101-NODE-101-length-36528-cov-9.870205_pt1 | contig 36528 bp, 34 predicted proteins | sample MGYA00581738_ERZ1740065 | MGnify/ENA primary metagenome ERZ1740065 (study PRJEB43018, sample SAMN04849749) | marine metagenome | isolation source: floating plastic debris | place: Pacific Ocean | collected 2008-09-01 | study: EMG produced TPA metagenomics assembly...
GATCATTTGGATCGCGCTGAAGGACGCAGGGATCGAACAGATACCCGTTACAAAACGGCCGACCGCGTCGAAGATCGTCGGGACTTTGTTGAAAGCGTGATTGACGAGACGTTCGATCATGGCCCGGTCGATGTCATTGAAGACCATCTGGACCGCAGAGAGGGCGTACACGATCGGCTCTGGTGAGCCCGGAAAGGGCTGGTGGCTTTCAGCTATGGCTCAACTCGTCTTACCGGTGAAGAGGCGCGCTAGTGCGCCGTATTGGCTCAGGCCAACACCCGAGAGGATAAGCGCCATCGCCAGAAAAAGACTTGGTGGCAGGGGCTCTGACAGGATGGTGATCCCGAAGATCACTGACCAGATAGGCACCATGTAATTCACCAGCCCCATGAAAACGGGGCCTGCATCTTTGATAACCTGAATGAGAATGATCTGCGCGATACCCGTGGGCAAAACGCCCAGATAGATCAGTGCCCAGAGGCTGCGGCCTTCGGGCAGTGCCGGCAGCCCTTCCATGAAAAGCGCGTAAGGCGTGAAGACCAGTGCCGCGACCAGCAAAACGGCTGCGGCCAGCTCCAATAGATCCGTCTGTGGGCTGAGCCGCGTGCAGATTGAGCCCATCGCATAGCAACAGGCCGCGCCGACGCAGGCGAGCCTGGCCAGCAGCTCAAGATCTGCACCCGTTGACGCGAAGGCCTCAGGACCAATGAGCACGATGACGCCCAGCGTCCCCGTAGCAAAGCCCACACTGCGCCGCCATGTCAGGCGTTCACCAGGAACCAATAGATGCGCCAAGGGCAAGGTGAAAAGAGGCACAACCGCCATGCAGACGCCGGCAAACCCGGATGCCACATTTTGCTGACCCCAGCTGAGCAAGGAAAATGGCACTGCGTTCGATAAAAGCGCCATGCCACAAATGAAGGCCCAGAGCCGCGCGGATCCCGGTGCCCTGAAAGAGGGGATGGATCTTCCGCGCGCCAGGTTGATCGACAAGAGCAATACCGCACCGAGGCAAAGGCGGACGGCCACGAGTGTCAATGGACCGGTGCCCTCGAGGGCGATCGTTGTCGACATAAACGCCGCGCCCCAGATCACGCCGAGCGCAGAGATCCGCAGCCAGTTGATAGGGGAGATGTCTTGCATTTTGGGCCTTACGAAAAGGGGCGCTCAGTGCCGAGCGCCCGTTCTCTAGATATCATCGTAATCGGTAAGGCAAGCGACCGCGTGGGGCAAAGACCACCCGACGGGGGCGCATGGCTTAGTTCTTCTCTTGATCCACCAGTTTGCCGGCGGAGATCCATGGCATCATGCCGCGCAGACGCTCCCCCACTTCTTCGATCTGGTGCGCGTCGTTCATGCGACGTGTGCCTTTGAAGAACGGTTGCCCAACGGCGTTTTCCTGCATGAAGTCGCGCACGAACTTACCTGTCTGGATGTCTCGCAGGATCGCTTTCATTTCAGCTTTGGTCTGGTCGTAGGGCAAGACGCGCGGACCGGAGACATACTCACCATACTCGGCCGTGTTGGAGATGGAGTAGTTCATGTTGGCAATGCCGCCCTCATAGATCAGATCCACGATCAGCTTCACTTCGTGCAGGCATTCGAAATACGCCATTTCGGGCGCGTAACCGGCTTCGACGAGTGTCTCAAAGCCCATGCGGATCAGCTCGACGAGACCACCGCAGAGAACGGCTTGTTCGCCGAATAGATCGGTTTCACATTCTTCGCGGAAGTTCGTCTCGATGATGCCCGAGCGGCCGCCGCCAATGGCAGAGCAGTAGCTCAGACCAATCTCAAGCGCGCGTCCGGAGGCGTCGTTGTTCACGGCCACAAGGCAGGGCACACCGCCGCCTTTGGCGTATTCGCCGCGCACCGTGTGGCCCGGGCCCTTCGGCGCCATCATGATGACGTCCACGCCGGGCTTTGGCTCAATAAGGCCAAAATGCACGTTCAGACCATGGGCAAAGGCCATCGCCGCGCCGTCCTTGAGGTTGTCATGCACGTATTTCTTGTAGGTCTCGGCCTGCAGTTCATCGGGCATGGTGAACATGATGAGGTCGCACCAGGCTGCCGCTTCGGCGATGCCCATGACCTTGAGGCCTTCACCTTCGGCCTTTTTGGCGCTTGGCGAGCCTTCCCGCAGCGCCACAACAACGTTTTTTGCGCCTGAATCGCGCAGGTTCAGAGCGTGAGCGTGGCCCTGGCTGCCGTAGCCCAGTATGGCCACATTCATGTCTTTGATCAGGTTGATGTCGCAGTCGCGATCATAGTAAACGCGCATGATTTTCCTCCTAGCGGTTCATTTTGCCGGGGAGCATACGCAGAAACCGGCCATAAGAGCGGCATTTTCCGGTGTGATTGAAGTATTTTTCGCGTATCTATAATCAAGCAATGTAATTCTTGGTTTTTTCATGCTCGACGACAGCGACCGGCGCCTTCTGCGCCAGTACCAGTATGCCCCTGATCTCTCTGTTGCCGATCTGGCAGAGCAAGCCGGCGTGACGCCAGGCACCTGTGCTCGCCGATTGGACCGAATGCGAGAGGCGGGGATCATTCGCGCCAATCAGGCGGTGATCAACTGGCGGGCGCTCGGCTATGAAGTGGAGGTGTCGTTGCGCGTGACCCTGGAGAAATCTGTGCCGCGCGCCTTTGATGCGTTTCTGGCTGCGGCCCGTGACGTAGCAGAGGTGGTCGAGATCCAGACCTTTCTTGGCCGCGTGGACGTGCGTCTCTCGGTCATTGCCCGCGACATGGGCCATTACCAAGAGATCTATCGCACAGCGATCCTCGCCCTGCCCCACATCGCCGATATCGAGGCCCTTATGCATGTCGCGCGGATCAAGAGCGATGAGCTTTTGCCCATATGATCGAGCTCGACACCACAGACCGGGCCCTTTTGCGCCTCCTGGCGGATGATGCCACGCAAACGGCCAGCGCCCTGGGTCGCAAACTTGGCCTGTCGCAGCCTGCCATCTGGCGTCGCACCAAACGTTTGCGCGAGGCCGGCGTTATCATCGGTCAGAGGCTGGATCTTGATGCCGAAGCATTGGGCTTTGGCGTGACGGTGTTTCTCGGGGTGAAACTGGCCACCAAGGGGCGCGTGAGCATCGCCGATTTTGAACGCGCGGTATCGGCGATCCCCGAAGTGCAAACCGTGGAGCACATTCTCGGGCTCTATGATTATCGCTTGCGGGTGGTGGCCCGCGATATCGCGGATTTTGAGCGCGTGTTGCGGCGCCGGATCATGATGCTTCCCGGGGTCGGCGATGTAGAAGCAAACGTGCTCTTAAGCGAAGAACGCAGACCGGGGCCCATCGGTGCCGCGCTTTTAAATGGCGCTTTGCCATAAAAGTTCTACAGTCCAAGCAGCGCCACCGACGATAAGGACAGGCCCATGAACAAAGCAGCCACGAAAGACGCCTACACGTTGATCCTCGAAGCGATTGACGGGGGGGACTTTCGGCCCGGTGATCGATTGGTGGAAAGCGATTTGGCAGACCGGTTTGGTGTCTCCCGAACGCCAATCCGAGAGGCGTTACAACGCTTAGAGACACAAAGCCTTCTCACACGCGATGGTCGCAGTCTGATTGTGGCCTCACTTGATCATAACCAACTTGCAGAGCTTTACGTCGTGCGCGCGGAGCTGGAAGGTCTGGCTGCAGGCTTGGCCGCCCGTCATGCCAGCCCCGAAGAGGTGCGCGTTTTGCAGGATATGGTCCAAGACGACCACAAGTTGATGGGCAACCCACAAGCGATGGCGCGCGCCAACCGGCGGTTTCACAAGCAGATCCATCTGAGTTCTCATAATCGGTATCTGGTGCAGCAACTGGATCTGGTGCATCGCTCCATGGCCTTGATGGCGACCACGTCACTTGCAGCCGTTGGGCGCGATGAGGATGCGCTTAAAGAACACAGCGCGATTGTAGAGGCCATTCATGAGGGTGATGTGGCGACGGCGACAGAAGCGCTCCGATCCCATATCTCGAAAGCCTTTGTGACCCGGCTGAAGCTCGATTCCGGCGAAGTGGAAAGCGCCGTTTAAGGCTAACCCCTCGCTGGTTACCCTTTGGTCATTACTCTCCCGACGGCTTCGCGCTGCGATGGTTCATCTTTTCAGGGCCGGTGGTCGCAAAGCCGTGCTGGGTCTTGTCCCAGAAGTAGGGTTTGACGGCCAGCTCGTAGACCGCCTTGTAAGCCGCGACCGCCCCTAAAGGTGTGTAAAAATGCATGGTTGGGGTCCAAGGCAGCAAGTGTCGATGTCTGCGCCCCGCAACAGCGCTGGCATGGATCGTGATATTGATCACTTCGATTACTAGAAAGCCAGAGCCCAGCCCAATCATCAAATCACGCGAGATAAAGGGGTCGAGGGGATGCGCAAAACCGAAAAGCACCAGCCAAAACGACCACAAAACGGGGGCGAGTAGGAACTGAGACAGGGCCGTGACGAAATGCGCCTGAAAGCCCAAGAATTTCCAAAGGCCCAATTGCCTGATCAAAAGCCCCGGGCGACGCATGTGAACGATATAGGTGGTCATATAGCCTTTGAGCCAGCGGGAGCGTTGTCGGATCCATGCCCACGGCCGGCAATTTGCCTCTTCGTCTGTGACGGTTGCCAGCATTTCCGTGCGATATCCATGCCGTGCCAGCCGGAAGCCGAGATCAGCATCCTCTGTCACATTATGGGCGTCCCACCCGCCGAGATGCTCCAAAATAGCGCGGCGGAAAAACAAGGTGGTGCCGCCAAGCGGGATGGCCCAGCCCAACTGCGATATGCCCGGCAGGATAAGCCTGAACCACGTCGCGTATTCTATTGTAAAGCACCGAGCGAGCCAGTTTTGCCGCGGATTGTAGTAATCAAGAACGCCCTGGATACAGGCAACATCCGGCGGCAAGGCCTGAAATCGGCGAACCACCTGGGTGATCTGATCGGGCGCTGGTGCGTCTTCTGCATCATATACGCCGATGATCTCTCCTTCACAAAAATCGAGCGCGTAGTTCATCGCGCGCGGTTTGGTTCGCGGTTGACCATCGGGCACAACAACAGGACGGATCCACGGCGGCAGATCAATCCTGGCCAACATGTTTTGCGTGGTGTCATCGGCCTCTTCAATCACCAGCAGCACATCCAAGAGGCATTTAGGATAGGTGAGCTTGCTCAATCGGGCGACGAGCGCATGCAACACTTCGGTTTCTCGAAAGAGCGGCACAAGGATCGAGACCTTGGGCAGCGGTTGGTCATCGTGCTGCAGGAGCGCGTCAGAGTGCGGTTCAGCGGTTTTATGCATGATAAATGCCGCTGTTTTGAAGACGGCCGAGACAACCAGCGTGAAGATCGCCCAGACAGCACAGGCTGCGAAGACAATTTCCGGGAAAGCCCACGTCGCGTAGGCCAACAAGGACACGGCGCCGGCGATCAATGTCAGACGCAGTGATCTTGACCGACTCCAGGTTCGGCAGCTTTCGCGCTCGGGCACGCGGGTACAGGCCGCTTCTGTCAATTTCGTGCGGTTGAATGTGGCAATCCGCGTCTGGATCGCCTCACGCGGGGCCAGCAAGATGCGTGCGCGTTCCAATTCCGATGGCAGCATATCCCCGATTTTGGACAAAACTTCAGGATCTTCCACCACAAGAGCGGGCGAGCCATCGCGATCGACAATGGGCATCACCGCGTGGCTCAATAGCAGCGATGGCTCAAGGTCGGTCTGCACGTATGGCAAGCGGCGCAGTTCATCTGCTGACAGGCGCCGCGTTTTGCCCGATTTCGCGTGTACATCCAGAAGCGACTGCCGACTCGCCAGACCTTCGGTCAGCAAGATACGATCAAGTGACGCATTGCAGTTTCTTTGTACTGTGCGCGCGTGAGAAATGTCCTCAGGTGAAATGGCGCCATAGCGCACCAAATCGGCGGCGCGTTTCTCTTGCACGTCCTCCAAGGTTGCCTCGACATCCGCATGGATGCCGCCAACCTGCCGGAGCTCGGTAATCCCCATACCGTTCCCTATTTTGTCCTGTTCCCAGGGCGCGTTCGGCACAGGTTTCGCGTGGATTGGTTAACAAAATGTAAATATTACCGTATGTTAACCAATTAATGTCAGTTTATCGCGAAGGGGTACAAAGGCAAAGAAAGCCCCGTTTGCAGGCTACTTAGCGGCATCAGCCATGGAGGCTGCAAAGCGCTCAAACAGGTAGAAACTGTCCTGGGGGCCAGGGCTGGCTTCTGGGTGATGCTGCACTGAAAAGACGGGCTTATCTGCCAGCCTGATCCCACAATTTGAGCCATCAAAGAGCGACACATGCGTCTCCAAGACACCCTGCGGCAAGCTTTGGCTATCGACAGCGAAGCCGTGGTTCATTGACGTGATTTCGACCTTGCCCGTCTCTATCTCTTTGACCGGGTGATTGGCGCCGTGATGGCCGTGATTCATCTTGACCGTTTCGCCCCCAAGCGCGAGGGCCAGCATCTGATGGCCCAAGCAAATACCGAAGATCGGGATGTCCTTTTCCAGAACGCCCTGGATCATTGGTACCGCATATTCTCCGGTCGCGGCAGGATCGCCAGGGCCGTTTGAGAGAAACACACCATCGGGGTTGTGCCCGAGCACATCTTCGGCCGTCGCCGTCGCAGGAAGGACCGTGACATTGCATCCTGCACTGGCCAAGCAGCGCAGGATGTTGCGTTTTGCTCCGTAATCGACGGCGACCACCTTGTATTTGGGATCTGCCTGGCGCGTATACCCTTCCGGCCAGGCCCAGCGCATTTCATCCCAGCGATACGACTGCGCGCATGTCACGTCTTTGGCCAGATCAAGCCCTTCAAGACCGACAAATCCCCGTGCAGAGGCCACGAGAGCTTCTACATCAAACTGGCCGTCGGGATTGTGCGCGAGCGCCACATGAGGCGCGCCTTGCTGCCGGATGGCGCGGGTCAGCCGACGCGTGTCAATTCCGCCGATCGCAACCCGACCGCGCCGTTCCAGCCAATCGGCCAGACGTTCCGCCGCGCGCCAATTGCTCGGCTCTGTCGGGTCCCATTTGACAACCATACCTTCGGCCACCGGATCGGCTGTTTCATCGTCATCGGGGTTCACACCGACATTGCCGATATGGGGGAAGGTAAATGTCACCACCTGGCCCGCATAAGACGGATCGGTCATGATCTCTTGGTAGCCGGTCATCGCGGTGTTGAAGCAGAGTTCAGCGGTGACCTGCCCGGCGGCGCCAAACCCGTGGCCGTAAAACAACGACCCATCCGCCAACGCAAGGCATGCGGTGGGGCGCGATGGTGTCATGGGGGCCATGGGACAGCTCTCCGGCAGCAGGGTCTGATCGGCAAATTGTCGGAGGTGTATGCAGGGTGAGAGCAAGGGTCAAGGGGCAATGTCACGAGATCAGAACCGGTTGTCAGACGGCGCGGTTTCCGCTACGCATCGCGTTCTCATCAGAGCAGGACACATCACGACATGGCACTGAAGACTCGCATCGATGATGCCCTCAAGCGGGCGATGAAGGACAAAGACAAATTGCGTCTTGGAACGCTGCGCCTGATCAATGCAGTGCTCAAAGATCAATCCATTGCCAGACGGGGCGAAGGCAAAGACCCCGAATTGTCGGAAGACGATATTCTCGCGGTGCTGGGAAAAATGACCAAGCAGAGACAGGAAAGCCTGCGCGCCTATGAAGAAGGCGGACGCATTGACCTGGCGGAGCGTGAGAAGGCCGAGATTGGCATTATCGCGGAATTTCTGCCACGCCAATTGACCTCTGACGAAGTGGATGAGGCGATTTCGGCGGCCATTGAAGCCTCTGGCGCCAGCTCCATCCGGGATATGGGCAAGGTGATGGGGCAGTTGAAAGCAAGCTACACAGGTCAGATGGACTTTGGCGCTGTGGGACCCATGGTGAAAGCAAAGCTCAGCGGGTGATCAGCGACCGGATGCAGTGACGAGCCGATCTGAGAGCTCGTCATAAAGCGAAACTCGCTCGTCTTCGGAGAGAAACGCGCCGATTTCGACCTCACGCCCTTTGCCGCAGAGCGTCACGTAATGCGGCACTGGCCCTCCGCTTTTGTGCATGTTGGCCTTGGCCCAATAGCTTTCACACTCCCATTGCTGCAGGCGGCCATTGGGACTGGTCCGTGTCAGGTGAATTTCATTTGCGTCGATGGTCAGCTCTTCATAGAGACGCCCGTCGCGGTAAGACTTTTCAATGGCACACCAAACCCCGCCCACAGAGAGCATCAAAAACGGCAACACCCCCCAGAGCACCACTGTCCCTAAAAGCGGATAAAGCGGCACGGAAATCATCACGGATGTGATCAGGATAAACCCGGCGAAACCTCGGCGCGACAATGACCTGTGCGGCCACAGATGCAGCGTGTGCACGGGATCAGAGGGCGTATCGGACAGAGACCATTGGTAAGGCATATGGGTACCGTAACCGATTCCGTGAGAAAGCAAAGAAATGAGTGGCTTGGATTACGTTTCCAACCAAATTGTCACAGGCCCATCATTGACAAGCGCCACTTGCATGTCGGCCCCGAATTGGCCAGTGGCAACCGCGACACCCTCCGTTTCAAGGGTTTTCGCAAAATGAAGGTAGAGAGCTTCGCCGATATCCGGAGGCGCTGCCGCAGAAAAGCCAGGGCGGTTCCCTCGCGAGGTATCTGCCGCAAGCGTGAACTGGCTGACCACAAGAGCCCCGCCCCCGATGTCAAGGATCGAGCGGTTCATTTTCCCCGCCTCATCTTTGAAGATGCGCAGTTTTGTGATCTTGAGCGCAAGCTGCTCTACATGATGTTCCTCATCCCCTCGCATCGCGCACACCAATATCAAAAGGCCCGGGCCCGTTTCGCCGATGTTCATACCCTCGACGGTCACTGAAGCATCAGACACTCTTTGCAAAAGAGCTTTCATTCAATCCATCCAGACATGTTGGAAACGGTACATGCTCGCCTGCCAATCAGACACTTTACCCTCCGGCGCAGGCTCAGCGGCCCAAGATATCTCGCAAAATCCGCTCCACTGCGGACTCTCGGCGCGGCGTTCGCTGGCCGCCCGGCGCCCTGGAATTTACATCTTCGACCACGCGCTCGTTGATCCCACGCGACATGGGCAAGGGCCGGGGCTCAAGCCCCTCATTGACCCGAGCCATTGTCTCGCGCCAGATATCCGTGGGCAGGCTACCCCCGGTTACTTGCTGCAGCGGGCTGTTGTCATCATAGCCCATCCAAACCCCGGTGACGTAGTCTGCCGTAAACCCGATGAACCAGGCGTCGCGGGCCGCTTGCGTCGTGCCTGTCTTTCCCGCAACTTCCCAGCCGTCCAACCGGGCGCGGCGCGCTGTGCCCTCGGAAACCACCTTTTCCATCATGTAGGTGAGTTCACGCGCGGCTTCCTCGCGGATCACGCGTTCGCCAATACCACCGGCTGCCCCCATCAAAGCTATGTCTTCGCCAAGCAGCGTCAGCTCTTCGAGACCGTATGGCGTGACGGACGATCCACCGTTTAGAATACCGGCATAGGCGCCCGTCATTTCCAGCAGTGTGCTTTCAGACGCCCCAAGCGCAAGAGCGGGCCCAGCGGCAAGATCACTTTCAATGCCAAAATCTTCTGCAACCTTGCGCACCAAGTCTCGGCCCACAGCCTCGGACACCTTGACGGCAGGGATGTTGAGAGAGAACTTCAACGCATCGATCATCGTCACGCGCCCGCGATAATCCTTCTGATAGTTCTTAGGGCACCAGCGCCCCGATCCGGGGATGTCCAAACAATAGGGCTCATCCACGACCGTGGCGTTGGGCCCATATCCCAACTCCAGCGCGGTGCCATAGACGAACGGCTTAAAGGCTGAGCCTGTCTGTCTGTTCGCCATGGTGGCCCGGTTGAAGGCGCCCGAAACCTTGCTTTCGCGACCACCGACCATGGCCCGCACGGCCCCATCTGCCGACATCACCACGATCGCCGCCTGCGCCTGGCTGCCCTCTTTGACCTTTTCATCAAAGATCACCGAAAGCGCCTCTTCGGCGGCGCGTTGAATCCGCTGATCCAGCGTGGTGCGGATGATGACGTCTTCGGTCGTATCGCGGGTAAAGAAGTCAGGACCCGATTCCATGACCCAATCCGCGAAGTATCCGCCCGTTTGCGCCTCTGCTGCCTCAGAGAGCGTGGCCGGGTTTGCCATAGCCCGGCGGCGCTCCTCGGTGGTGAGATACTCCTGTTCCTCCATGAGGCGCAAAATCGTGGCCGCCCGTGCCTGTGACCTTTCCAGGTTAGAGGTGGGTGAAAGACGTGTGGGCGCAGTCAAAAGACCCGCCAGCATAGCCCCTTCTTGCGGCGAGAGTGCAGACGCGGGTTTGCCAAAGTAACGCTGCGCTGCCGCCTCTGATCCATAGGCGCCCGCCCCCATATAGGCGCGGTTGAGATAGATCGAGAGGATCTCGTCCTTGGAGTATTTCGCCTCCATTGCCAGCGCGTAAAGCGCCTCCTTGGCCTTTCGGCCGAGCGACCCGCGGCGGCAATCACGCACGTAGGCGGCCTCGCTTTCCCACTCTTCTTGGTCATAGGCGACGCCCAGACAGAGCAGCTTGGCCGTCTGTTGTGTGATCGTCGACCCCCCGTGGCCCGACAGCGGACCACGCCCTTCGCTCAGGTTGATCCTGATGGCACTTGCAACACCGCGCGGACTGATCCCGAAGTGGCGGTAAAATCGCTTATCCTCGGTGGCAACCACAGCGTTCTTGAGATGCGAGCTGACACTCGCGGCGGTCACCACACCGCCGAACTGGTCCCCGCGCCAAGCAAACACATCCCCCTCCCGGTCCATAAGCGTGACCGAGCCGCGCGCACGCCCATCAAGCAACTCTCGGACATCAGGAAGTGTTGTGTAAGTGTAAAACACGGCGCCTGCGATCAAGACTAAGGCGACAGCCGTCGCGCGCCAAGAAATCGCCCAGACCAATCGGAACACATATCCGAAGACGCGCCCGAAAAACCCACGGATTGGGCCGGTCGAGGTTTTCTTTGTCGCCGCTCGTTTCCGCTTGACTGTCGCGTTGGTTTTTCGAGCGACAGGCTTTTTGCTGCGCGCCTTAGTAGAGGGCTGCGTTGCCCGCTTTTTGAACAAGCTCCAACCTCGCGCCTTCTTTGCGGGCTTTTTGCGCCGTTTGTCAGCCACCAGCCGTGGCTTTTTCTTACCGGAGTTACTCATAAGGGTCCTTTAGAGGATTCTGCTCTCATTTTTTTCTCAGAATAGTCTCGATTCGCAGAAATTTGACCCCTAATAGCGATCATCTGTTTGATCAAAATTTATGCGTTTGCTTTATAGTGCCTATTTTTTAATCATCGCTCTCCCAAACCCCGAGGCAGGCCTCGCGTAGTGCCTTCCCGCAGTCCCATCCGTTGGGTTTTTTCCCCATGCAAACCCGCGAGTGGGGAAAACTGAAAAGGGGTGTCTAGTGAAACTCATTGTTGCAACCATCAAGCCGTTCAAGCTTGAAGATGTCCGTGAAGCGCTGACCAATATCGGCGTGCGCGGCATGATGGTGACTGAGATCAAGGGGTTCGGCGCACAGTCTGGCCACACAGAGATCTACCGTGGCGCAGAATACGCCGTGAACTTTGTCCCGAAAATCAAACTGGAGATCGCTGTCGCAGACGGTGTGGCCGATCAGGTGGTCGAAACGATCACATCCACCGCACGCACCGGAAAAATCGGTGATGGCAAGATTTTCGTGATGGACCTTGAACAGGCCACGCGCGTGCGCACCGGCGAAACAAACGAAGACGCGCTGTAAGGCGAGCAAGACAAAGGGTTACATCCGATGAACAAAAAACTACTGATACCGACGCTCTTTGCCGCAGCTGCGCTGCCGGTGATGGGCATGGCCCAAGAGGCTGAAGAGGCCGCCGCAGTGGCGTCTGACGAATTTGTATGGATCATGAACTCGCTTCTGTTCTTGATCGGCGGCTTTCTTGTGTTTTTCATGGCTGCGGGTTTTGCCATGCTTGAAGGCGGTTTGGTTCGGTCCAAAAACGCCACAACGCAGATGACGAAGAACGTTGGCCTGTTCTCGATTGCGGCCATCATGTACTGGCTGGTCGGCTACAACCTGATGTACCCGCTTGGGGATTGGGCGATTGAGGGCTATTTTTCGGCGCTCTTCCCGTCTGTTGGTGTTCTGGAGGCCGTTGGTGTGACGTTGGCTGACGCTGATGATGCAAGCTATGCCTCGACCGGTTCCGACTACATCTTCCAGCTCATGTTCTGTGCGGCGACCGCATCTATCGTGTCCGGCGCTTTGGCCGAGCGCATCAAATTGTGGCCCTTCCTGATCTTTTCAGCAATCCTGACGGGCTTTATCTACCCGCTCACAGCCTCCTGGCAGTGGGGCGGCGGATGGCTGTCTGAAGCTGGGTTCTCTGACTTTGCGGGGTCTACAGTTGTTCACGCGTGCGGCGCCGCGGCTGCCTTGGCGGGTGCCATTGTTCTCGGCCCACGGCTTGGCAAGTACAAAGACGGCCAAGTTGTTCCGATGCCGGGCTCTAACCTGCCGTTGGCGACGCTCGGTATGTTTATCCTGTGGCTTGGGTGGTTCGGCTTCAACGGCGGCTCGCAGCTGGCGATGGGCTCTGTCGGCGATGTGGCCGACGTGTCCCGGATCTTCTCCAACACAAACATGGCCGCTTCAGCTGGCGCTGTAACAGCTCTGATCCTGACACAGATCCTCTACAAAAAACCGGACCTCACCATGGTGCTGAACGGTGCTTTGGCGGGCCTTGTGTCCATCACAGCTGAACCATTAATGCCAACGCTCTTCGGTGCGCTTTGGATCGGTGCGATTGGTGGTGTGATTGTCGTCTTCACGGTTCCAATGCTCGACAAAATGAAAATCGACGATGTGGTCGGCGCGATCCCGGTGCACGGTTTTGCCGGTATCTGGGGCACCTTCGCGGTTGTCTTTTACGGGGACGCCTCTGTTGGCACACAGGTTCTCGGCATGGTCGCGATCATCGGCGCCACATTTGTGATGTCCCTGGTCGTGTGGGGTATCCTCAGAGCTGTGGTTGGCATCCGTGTCAGCGAAGAGGCCGAGATCGCAGGCCTGGATAATTCCGAATTGGGCATGGAAGCCTATCCGGATTTCTCTAACGGCTAAGCGTTTCCTTCCTGGAGTGACTGACCCCTGGGCTTCGGCTCAGGGGTTTTTTCATGCAGACCCCTTCAGATTGAACAGTTTCGAATCGTGACATGACATGCTACCCTTAGTGGCATGAATGAGCTGAACCCCAATATAGGCGATGTAACACCTGTTATTCGACAACTCGACGAGGCGGCGATCAACCGGATTGCAGCTGGCGAAGTGGTGGAACGTCCCGCCTCTGCGGTCAAAGAGCTGGTCGAAAACGCATTGGATGCTGGTGCGCGCCGAATTGAGGTGAGCTATTCGCAGGGGGGCAAAAGTCTCATCCGCGTGTCCGATGACGGCTGTGGCATACCTGGCGAAGACTTGCCCCTGGCGCTTAGCCGCCATGCCACTTCGAAAATCGACGGCTCCGACCTGCTCAACATCCAGAGTTTTGGCTTCAGGGGCGAGGCGCTGCCGTCCTTGGGGGCCGTCGGGCGTTTGTCCATCACGACCCGCGCCTCCGGCCAAGACGGCGCGGAGATCCACGTGACGGGCGGATGCATGACGGGCGTGAAGCCCGCCGCGTTGAATGCTGGCACCGTCGTCACGCTCAAGGACCTCTTTTTCGCGACCCCGGCCCGACTGAAATTCATGCGCTCCGATCGGGCAGAGGCACAAGCCATAGGCGATGTGATCAAACGGCTTGCCATGGCAGAACCTTTCGTTGGTTTTGTTCTGCGGGACGTCTCTGACGGGGGCGATGGACGGATCGTCTTTCGCGCGGATCCGGAAAACGGTGACATGTTCGATGCGATCTTGGGCCGATTGTCCCGTGTTTTGGGGCCGCAGTTTGCCGAGAACGCCGTGCCAATAGACGCAGAACGGGACGGCATTCGCATGGCAGGCTATGCGGCACTGCCCACCTACTCTCGCGGCTCGGCTGTCACACAGTATCTTTTTGTGAACGGTCGCCCTGTGCGCGACCGCATGCTCTATGGCGCTTTGCGCGCTGCCTACAACGATCTCTTATCACGCGATCGGCATCCCGCCGCGGCGCTATTTCTGACATGCGATCCGCTGCTGGTGGACGTGAATGTCCACCCTGCCAAAACCGAGGTCCGGTTTCGTGATCCAGCGGTTGTGCGCGGTCTCATCGTCTCTGGTCTGCGCCATGCTTTGGCTCAGGCGGGGCACCGGTCATCTTCGACGGTCTCGCAGGCAGCCCTTGGCGCGATCAGCCCTCCGCCTGCCGCGCCGCGTGTCTACCAGATGGATCGTACGGAAAAGGCGTCTGTATTTGCTGAATTTCAGGGCGCCTACAGCGCGCGGGTTGAGCGTCACGCACCTGATGATGCGCACGTGGACACAGGAGAGCCTGCCGCACCGACGAACGATACCCCGCTGGGTGCCGCGCGCGCGCAGATGTTTGAGAACTACATCTTTGCTCAGACAGAAGACGGCATGGTGATCGTTGATCAGCATGCCGCACATGAGCGCATCGTATATGAAAACCTGAAATCTCAGATGGCGGAAAACGGCGTGGCAGCGCAAGCTCTCTTGATCCCCGACATTGTCGATCTGGGCGAAGCAGATGCCACGCGCTTGTTGGATGAAGCGGAGACTTTGAGTGAGCTGGGCCTCACGATTGAGCCCTTCGGACCGGGTACGATTGCCGTGCGCGAAACGCCTGCCATCCTCGGGCCCTGCGATGCTGCAGCAATCCTGCAGGATGTTCTTGATGAGCTGCACGAGCAGGGCGAAAGCTCTACCGTCCGGGGTCGCATCGAAGCGATCCTGTCGCGCGTCGCTTGCCATGGTTCCATACGGTCTGGGCGTCGCATGAATGCAGATGAAATGAACGCGCTCTTGCGTCAAATGGAGAGCACGCCCCATTCCGGGCAGTGCAATCACGGACGCCCAACATATGTCGAACTGAAATTCTCCGACATTGAAAAACTGTTTGACCGCACGTGATCCAGCTTGGCGAGATATCCCTGAACCTGAGTGATCCGCTGGTCCTCGCCGCGCTGATATTTGGGGCTGTTCTGATCCTCATCTTGTCGCTTGTGATCGCCACCAATCGATCCGCGACCCGCTCAGCCCGCATGGCGGAACCCATGATTGCTCAGATGAATGATCTGGCCACCCGCGTGCAGGGGCTCAGCGACGGTCAGCACCAATTGACGGGCGGTCTGACCCATGTGTCCGAAGCGCAAGCCCAGTCGCAGACCAGTATGTTGCAACTGATGGAGCGGCGTCTTGCCCAAGTCCAAGAGCAGATGAATGAAAACCTGCATGGCTCCGCGCGACGCACGGCTCAGTCATTGGGCGAGCTGCAACAGCGGCTAACTGCCATCGACAAGGCGCAAGACAACATCACCAAACTGTCCGGCGATGTGCTGAGCCTGCAGGACATTCTGTCGAACAAGCAAACGCGAGGCGCGTTTGGAGAAATCCAGCTGACCGACATCGTCTCCAAAGCCTTGCCGTCAGACAGCTATACCCTTCAACACACGCTGTCGAACGGCAAACGCGCCGATTGCCTGATACATCTGCCCAATCCGCCCGGGCCCATCTGCATCGACAGCAAATTTCCTCTCGAGGCCTATGAAGCGCTAAGACGCGCGACGACGGATTGGGAGCTCAATGAAGCGGCAAAACTGCTGCGGACATCGGTGAAAAAACACATCAAAGACATCGCTGAGAAATACATCCTCGATGGCGAAACGGCAGACGGGGCATTGATGTTCCTACCCTCAGAGGCGGTTTATGCCGAACTGCACTCGAACTTTCCGGAATTGGTGCGGGATGGGTTTGCCAGCCGCGTCTGGATCGTGTCCCCAACCACCTGCATGGCCACGCTGAACACGATGCGGGCCATCCTGAAGGATGCGCGCATGCGGGAACAGGCCGGAGCCATTCGCAGTGAGCTGAGCAAGCTTTTTGCCGATGTGGAGCGTCTCGGCACACGTGTTGAGAACCTGGATCGGCATTTCAATCAAGCCTCCAAGGACATCGCCGACATTAAGGTCTCAGCAGACAAAGCAGGGCGACGCGCAAAACGGCTTGATAACTTCGACTTCGAAGAGCTGGTTCCTGAACCTGAGAGCAAAATCGTGAAGCTGGGCAACGACAGCTAATGCTCGACCGTGGTGCCCATCGAAATCTTTGAAAGATTTCGGTCCGCATTCTTTCAAAGAATGCGCTGCCCGAAGCTTAGGTTCTGCAGTGTTTGGCAATTTCGCGGTTGAGAAGCCCGGTTTCGACGAGCAAGCAACGATCACGCGCCTCGTAGTAGTATCCGCGGGCGTACCACATGACGGCACGGTCCATGTTCCCATCTGAGACCAACCATGCACCACGCAGGTATTTCACGGCCCATGTGAGGTTCACGTCGGGATCCAGCAAATCTTCGTTCTTTCCCTGAAACCCCATCCCGCGCGCGGTTGCCGGCAGGATCTGCATCATCCCGTAATATGGACCATTTCTCGCACGCGGGCGATAATCGCTTTCCCGCTGCACCACCTTATGCACCAAGAGCCGTGGCACCTCATAGTTGTCAGCATGTTTGTTGATCAGCTGCCGCAGTTCGGGGGTTTCATTGGGAAAAAGGTCAAAATCCCTTTGCACCGGCTCTTGTCTGCCGCACGCGGCGACCAGAAGACACGTGAGGGCGACCCAGACACCGCGCATCACATCGTCTCAAGACAATGGCGGCGGAACGCGCGTTTCAACATGTCCAGCTCTTCGCGCAACAGCGTGACCTCGGCGCGGATGTCATAGCCGAGCTCTTCTCCTGCAACGAGGCAAAACTGGCCCAAGGTCGTGTTGGCATCGGCATCACTTATCAAGAAAGTCTGCACCCCGTCTGCGATCGCGTGAGGTGGAACAGGGACACGCAGCAGCCATCCAGTTCCATCTTCCATCTTGGATAGCTGAACCCCCTCAACCTTTTGCAGTTGCCATGTCACTTCGATATTGGGCGCATCCTGGGCGCCCCCTTTGCGATACAAAGCGCCTTCCCAAACTCCTTCGAAAAGACGCATCTTGGTCAAGGTTAAGTTGCTCATTGGAGTGTCCTTCAGAGTTCCGTGCGCAGGCGACGGCTCATCGTCAAATCGCGGATCGTGACCTGGCTCATCTGTGGATTTTCGAAAATAAGGTCCACCCAAGCCCGCTCCACGCGCTTTTCGTTTATCTTCGAATAGGCCAGATCAAACTCCACCATCAACTGCTCTTCATGCAGAGGCAATTCGCGCACCAATTGCTCGGTGTTGGGACCGTGCTTGACGTTGAGCCTGATGAAGATCTCCAGCGGCTTTTCCAGCTCAACAATGGTATCGAGGCGCACCAGATGGCGCCGCTTGATGTCCTGCATCGCTGCCTGGGGCAAATCCAGCACCAGCGACAAAAACGATCCGTCGAAATTGAAGACGTCCATGCGCAATCCAAACGGCGCCAGATCGGCGGCGCGCAGGTTGCGGATCTGGCGCAGTGTCAACTCTGATCGTTCACAATCGTGAAACAATACCAGCTCTTTGCCGAGGCCCGTATTGCTGCTTGCCGACGACATGCCCGGCACATCCAAAGCGCTGCGCCACAGCGAAGGTCGCCAAGACCAATCCGTGCCGTGGGGTTTTTCGAATGCATTTGACCCGATGACAGGCAAGGCCAAACGATGATCAGCCGTGGCGATGACCTCATTGAGGTGAAAGCGAAGTTTCCTTGCAACAGACCGCTCTGCTTGAAGCTTTTCCAAATTCAGCTTGTCCAGACCACGCGACAGATGACGCCACCTCCGCCAGGCTTGTCGCTTCACAACCCAATCCAGAACGTTACTTCTGAGTTCCACAGTCACTGCCCCAGATTATAGAATACCCGGCCACTTTGCGCCGGGCCGTCTTGCCATAGCATTAACCCGAATTTGGAAACAATACACCCCAAAGCGGCTTGGTGGGCTCTGATGCGGCGGACGGCGCCACTTCGGCTGCGCTTTCTACAATCAAAGAGCGTACAGGGCTGCTGGCTTTCGTGTTTTTTGCCAAGGCGCGAAGGAGAAGCTGGCCATCGGTGCCCGCCATCGGGCTGCCCTGAGGACCGTAAAGCGACAGAGCAACCAGATGCCCGTTGATGGCCATAGCACCCCGCCAGTGTTTGGGGTCTTTCTCGGCCAGCGCTTGATCGCCCCCGCTTGCAAAATGTACGAGACTTAGGTCCGTGTCATCGATGGACGTGATCACGGATGTGCCAGACATGGAGTTTGCAATCTCTGCAGAGGACGGGTTCGCGGCCCCTGCTCCGCCAGGCACGATGGTCAGTGTCATGATCACAGGTTCCACATTTTGCCCTCGCGTCCCGCTAAGGGATTCGCAACTGGCAAGCATAACAAAGCCCCGGCTCACACGGTCGCGCAAAAACCGTCGGTCGATGCAATACCCATCGGGCGCGCTTACGACCACGTCACCATCATACAGGGATACTGAGCGGATGACGTCTCTTTGAACGTCTCCCCCAGCACCGAAACCGGGAAAGCCCGCACCAAGGCACCCTGACAGGCTCAAGACGCCCGCCAGAGCGATGAGACAGCGCCCTATATTAGATATCCATGTAGACATGCCGTTCCGCTTGTCCGCCCGGATGGGTGACAGCACCTTTGTATGTCTCCTGGACGAGTTGGGCGAATTTCCAAAGCGCCCCGGACGCGTAAATCGTTTCTTTCGGGCCTGGCCACGCCGCTTTGCGCGCCTCAAAATCTTCCTCGTTCAGGGCTACGCTAAGCTCACCATTGATCGCGTCAATGGTGATCAAATCCCCATCCTGTAAAAGCGCGATCGGACCGCAATGGGCGGCTTCGGGACCCACATGGCCGACACAGAAGCCACGGGTCGCGCCGGAAAAGCGACCGTCGGTGATCAGCGCGACCTTCTTGCCCATGCCTTGCCCCGACAGCGCGGCGGTCGTGGCCAGCATCTCCCGCATGCCAGGGCCTCCTGAGGGGCCTTCGTTGCGGATCACCAGCACCTCGCCTTCCTTGTAGGCGCGTGCCTTTACGGCCTCAAAGGCATCCTCTTCGCACTCAAAAACACGCGCGGGGCCGCTAAAGACCTGCTCGTCCTGGCTCATCCCGGCGACTTTCACGATGGCACCCTGTGGGGCCAGATTGCCCTTGAGACCAACGACACCGCCGGTTTCGGTCAGGGGTGTTTCAATGGGATAGATCACCCTGCCATCCGCTTCGCGATCAACGAGGTCAAGCTCTTCGCCGATGGTCCGACCGGTGGCTGTGATGCAGTCCTCATGAATGAGGCCCGCCTTGCGCAACTCCCTCATGACCACCGGAACGCCGCCCGACTCGTAGAGATCCTTGGCCACATACTGGCCACCAGGCTTCAGGTCGACGAAGTACGGTGTGTCTTTGAATATCTCGCAAACATCATCAAGGAAGAACTCCAGCCCCGCCTCGTGCGCAATCGCTGGCAAGTGCAGCCCGGCATTCGTTGAACCACCCGTGCACGCCACGACGCGGGCCGCATTTTCCAAACTCTTGAGCGTGACCACATCGCGGGCGCGAATGTTCCCGTCGAGCAGGTTCATCACGGCAACGCCCGACGCTGTTCCATAGGCATCCCGGCTCTCATAGGGCGCAGGCGCACCGGATGAATTCGGCAGCGCAAGGCCAATAGCCTCACTTACGCACGCCATCGTGTTGGCCGTGAACTGACCGCCACACGCGCCGGCGGATGGACAGGCGACCTTCTCCAGCGCTTTGAGCTCTTCATCGGAATTGGCACCGGCCTGATGTCGGCCCACGGCTTCAAAGACGTCCTGAACCGTCACGTCCTTGCCCTCGAAACGGCCCGGCAAGATGGACCCGCCATAGATGAAAACAGACGGCACGTTGAGGCGCACCATGGCCATCATCATGCCCGGCAGAGACTTGTCGCATCCCGCGAGACCGACCAGCGCATCATAGCAATGGCCTCGCATGGTCAGCTCAACGGTGTCGGCAATCGCTTCACGGCTCGCGAGCGAAGAGCGCATGCCCTCGTGGCCCATGGCGATACCATCGGTCACGGTTATGGTGGTGAATTCACGTGGCGTGCCGCCCGCCTCCTTGACGCCCATCTTCACGGATTGCGCCTGACGGTTGAGGGCGATGTTGCAAGGTGCCGCTTCGTTCCAGCACGTGGCAACTCCGATCAAAGGCCGGTGAATTTCATCTTCGCTCAGCCCCATGGCGTACATGTAAGACCGATGCGGGGCGCGTGCGGGCCCTTCTGTAACGTGTCGGCTGGGCAGGATATTTTTGTCAAACTTCGTCATTGATGGGTTCCCACGTGGCTTTGAAGCTACGGTCTAGGGCAGAGGCCTATCGGGGGCAAGATGCTTGTTCCGCGGTACGGTGGGCCCGTCCAGGATATCAAAGCGAGGCGCCTCAGCCCGCCATCGCAGCCTGTGCACAAAAACACGATGCAGCAACAGCTGCGTCCGCGCGGGCCTGAGCAAGCTCCAGACGCTGACGGACTTGAACGATCTCCACCGTCTCTCCCCGCGCCTTCAGACAATCATGCAGACCCTTCAACGCCCAAACATTGTCTGGATGGATACTGGCACGAGACAGCGCACCACCAAGGCCCAAATCTTCGCGGTAGACCGCTTCGGCCTCTGCAAAATGGCCCTGTTCAAAAAGCAAGGCTCCAAGCGCATGTCGCGTTGGCTGCATCCAGCCCCATGGCTCATCGTAAAGCAGCCCGTCATCCAAGGCCACCGAGCGGCGCAGCGCCGCAAAGGCCTCGTCATGCTGGCCCTGGCGATAGAGGATCTCCCCGCGCAGCATCTCGGCTCCCACAGCCAAAAGATCGATAACCGTGTTGTTGTGAACCACGCGCGCCGCGGGCACGCGTTCCATCGCGGCGAGGTACTTCTCTTCCTCCCGCAGCGCGGCATCAACCTCCCCCAGCGCGGCATGGCCGACACCGCGCGCGTAGTGCACATGGGCGGTCAGCGTGGCGTAGAGCTTTTGGTCTTCGGGCAATGGCAAGGCGATGGCGTCTTGCCACTTGCCAAACCGCACCAGCACGTGCGGCTCAAAACTGACATAGGACTCAAAGTAATCCGCCATGGGCGGGCTTTCGATGCGCAGCATCTCCTCCGGGCAGGTATCCCACGCACCCCTTACGGCGCGCAAGGCAGGCTCGATCTGGCCCAGAAACATCGCGCCATAGATGATGAAGTGATAGTTGTGCAGCCGGTAGCCAGTGTAGAGGTTCATGGCCCCGTGCTTGCGCCAGTATTTGAGGTCTGCATCGACCGCCGCCTCATTCCAATCCACCACGTTCTGGTAGTGGCCACACAGCACGTCGATATGCGTGGGCATGTGGATCAGATGCCCGGCATCCGGCATCATACGGCGCAGTACGTCACCGGCCTTCAGCGCGCGCTCAGGCACCGGGGACATTTCCATAAGGTGAACGTAAAGGTGCAAGAGACCGGGATGTGACCACGCCTCAGGCATGGAATTCATTGCACTTTCCAGAGCCTCTTGCGCCTCCAAGGTAGCCGCGCCCTCTGCCGGTGCACCGCTCTGCAGATCCCACATCTGCCAGGGCGTCAAATTCATCAAGGCCTCAACAAACACGGTACGCACATCCAGGTTGTCAGGGTGACGGGCCAAGACCCTGCGCATGTCATCGGCGAACTCCGCGTTCCAAGCCTCCATGGTGGCGATGTCGGTAATGTCTGGCTGCGGAAATCGTTTTGTTAACGCGCGCAACAGACCGGCCTCCCATGACGTCACTTTGTCCGCGAGAGCGGCCCCCGCCTTGGCTGCCTCATGCCCCCTTTTGAGCGCTTTGGCACGCTGCGCCTCATCAAACAGCGCCCATGGCATGTTGTAGTTCGGTCCTGCGGCATAGGCGCGGCCCCAATACGCCATGGCGCAGTTGGGATCAGCCTCCAGAGCACGCTCAAAGCATGCAATCGCCTCAGCGTGGTTAAACCCATAGGTCCAGAGCAGCCCGCGATTGAACCAGAGCTGTGCATCCTCATTTTCGGTTGTGATTGGAAACTCAAAGCCTCCAAGATCGAAATAGTCGTCCATTTTTGCCTTCTTATCCGTCTTAGCTTTGGTCAGCTTCATGTGCATTGCGCTTTGGGTCAATCCAAAGCTAAAGCGTTTCGCCTTTGACCTAAGACATCAACGAAAGTCGAAACGCATGCATCTGTCGAACGGTAGACTGCGTTTCGAGAAAAGTTGTGATTCAAGTCGTTCTCGAAACGCTTTATGTGACGCGTCATGTCCTATGAACCTCATGACAGTCTGATCCGGCCAGCGCGCACATCAGCCAATCCCGCCCGCCTGGTTATAGGGTGCGTCATGGTGGTGGCGGTCTACATGTCGCTGCTCTTCCTGTTTGCGCAGTATTTGCCCGCGTTCATTGGGGCCGACGCGGCACTGGCCGCCTATGACGAAGACAGCGCGTCTTATGTCTTTTTGATGCTGTTTCAGTTCGTCTTCATAATTGTGGCGCTCAGCATGGTGTTGCGCACGATCCACCGCCGTCAGCTGCGCACGCTCATCGGGCGACGAGACCGCGCGATCTATGATTTTTGGCTCTGCGTGAAGTTTCTCGCGCCGCTTTACCTCGTCTTTTGGATCATGCCGATGCCAGAGGGCCTCCAGTTGGAGGCGCATTTGCGTCTGGGACAGTGGCTCCTCTTTCTGCCGCTGGCACTGGGCCTGGTGATGATCCAGATCAGCGCAGAAGAGCTTCTCTTTCGCGGCTACCTGCAAAGCCAGCTGGCCGCTCAATTCCGGCATCCGATTGTTTGGATGGCGATCCCGTCTGTCCTCTTTGGGCTTCTGCACTATAGCCCAAACATGGCCGGGGAGAACGCGTGGGTGCTGGTGGTCTGGGCGTCCATTTTCGGCGTTGCGGCCGCAGATCTCACCGCGCGCAGCGGCACGCTGGGCCCGGCCCTGGCGCTCCACTTCACCAACAACATCTTTGCGATCCTATTTGCGGCGCCGCAGGGCAACTTGGACGGGGCCGCGCTCTATACCTTTCCCCTCAAACTTGACGCGCCCGGCCTTGCCGCCACCGTCTTGCCACTGGAATTATTGATGACACTCTGCGCCTGGCTGTGCTGCCGCCTGGCGATCAGGGCGTGATTGCAAATCTTTGAGGCACCGATTATGTCAGGCCAACGCGGAATGAGGGGACGTTTGCCCGTATGAACTGGATCACGAACTATGTGCGCCCGCGGATCAATTCGATCTTTTCGCGCAGGGAAGTGCCTGAAAACCTTTGGGTAAAATGTGATGCCTGCGGCACGATGCTGTTTCATCGTGAGCTTTCCGGCAACCATTACGTCTGCACCAATTGCGGACATCATTTCGGGATAACGCCGCGCCAGAGGTTTGATCGCTTGTTTGATGGCGGTCTCTACACCGAAGTTGAGGTACCCATACCAGAGCCTGATCCCCTGCAGTTCCGCGATCAGAAGAGATACCCCGATAGGATGAAAGCCGCGCAAAAGGAAAAAGGCGAGGCCGAGGCCATGCTGGTCGTACGGGGAGAGATGGGACGCACGCCCATCATTGCCGCTGCTCAGGATTTTTCTTTCATGGCAGGCTCGATGGGCATGTATGTCGGAAATGCCATTATTGCCGCGGCAGAGGAAGCGGTGAAACTGCACCGCCCGCTCATTTTGTTCTCCGCAGCCGGGGGCGCCCGCATGCAGGAGGGCATTTTGTCCCTGATGCAAATGCCGCGCACCACCGTGGCTGTACAGATGCTGCGCGAAGCCGGGCTGCCCTACATTGTCGTTCTGACCCATCCGACGACGGGCGGCGTCACGGCGTCTTACGCCATGTTGGGCGACGTCCACATTGCTGAGCCCGGCGCGCTCATCTGCTTCGCAGGCCCCCGGGTGATCGAGCAAACCATCCGGGAGAAGCTTCCCGAAGGCTTTCAACGGGCCGAATATCTGCTCGATCACGGCATGCTGGACCGGGTGACATCCCGCACTGAGATGCGCGACGAGCTGATAACAATCACGCGCATGCTGCTGGGTCTTCCACCTGCGATCAAAGGTGATTTGCCCCCGCCGCAGCCAGAGGCAGAACCAGAAGCCGTGCGCGAGCCAGAAAAGGCGAGACCGCCCGAAAGGGCGGAAGAGCCAGCCGCCGCCGAGACACCGACGGAATGACGCAACTCGCCTCGGACATCATTCTGGATCGGATGATGTCGCTTCACCCCAAAATCATCGATCTCACGCTGGATCGCGTCTGGCATCTGCTGGACCGGTTGGGCAATCCGCAAAACGCCCTGCCGCCCGTCGTGCACATCGCAGGCACAAATGGCAAAGGCTCAACGCTGGCCATGTTGCGCGCCGGGCTGGAAGGGGCGGGCCACCGCGTCCACGCCTATACCTCCCCCCATCTGGCGCGGTTTCATGAGCGAATTTACCTGGCAGGCTCTCTCATTTCCGAGGCGGATCTCACAACCGTGCTTGATGAATGCTACGCCGCCAATGACGGCGCCCCGATCACCTATTTTGAGATCACGACCTGCGCGGCCTTGCTTGCCATGTCCCGCATCCCCGCCGATTACACCTTGCTGGAGGTCGGCCTCGGAGGGCGTCTCGACGCCACAAATGTCATTGAGAAACCAGCTCTGACAGTGATCACGCCGGTGTCCATGGATCACGAGGGCTTCCTCGGCGACACGATAGACCAGATCGCAGGCGAAAAGGCGGGTATCTTGAAGCGCGGGGTGACCTGTGTGGTCAGTCCGCAGGCAGATGCTGGCATGGAGATGATTGAGGCACGCGCCGCACAAATCGGTGCACCGCTTTTGGCCCACGGACAACACTGGCACGTGACCACGGAACGGGAACGGCTGGTCTTTCAGGATGAGACAGGCTTGCGCGATTTGCCGATGCCTAACCTTCTGGGCGCGCATCAGGTCCAGAATGCCGGGGCCGCCCTGGCCGGATTGCGGCATTTGGGCATCTCAGAGCGCGGTCTCGAAGCTGCTGTTACGCAGGCGCGGTGGCCTGCGCGGATGCAACGGTTGCGCTCAGGACCCTTGGTCGATGCCGCGGGCCACGCAGAGCTTTGGCTCGATGGCGGGCACAATCCGGCAGCCGGAGAGGCGCTAGGCGCTTACCTATCCACGCTGCCCGGACGCGCGACCCATCTGGTTTGCGGCATGATGAACACGAAGGATGTTGCAGGGTACATGGCCCCGCTCGCCGCCCATGCCGCAAGCCTGACCGCACTTTCGATCCCGGGGGAGGTGAATACCTTGCCTGCAGAAGAAACCGCCCGGGTTGCAAAAAGTTGCGGCATGGCGGTCAACACGGCAGAAAACGCTGAGGCCGCCGTGGCAGCGATTGTCGCAGAAGAGCCCGAGGCACGCATCTTGATCTGCGGCTCTCTCTATCTGGCAGGGGCCATCCTGCGCGAAAACGCCTGACTTTGATACAAGGCGCCGAAATCTTTGAAAGATTTCGGCCCGCATTCTTTCAAAGAATGCGCGCTCAGATCAAAAGGATCACTTCACGGCCTCAATATTCAGTGAGACCAGACGTCCATTTTCTTTGTCCATATGCGGCAAGTAGGCTTGCGAATAGTCATCCATATGGGCGTGCTCAGTGGTCCGCCAATCCCACAAACGCACCTCCGAAAAACCGATGTCGGTCAGCGTTGTATCCAGCGTTTCGTAATCAAAGATCATGCCGTGGAAATCATACTGATCGCGCTGGCCTCCAATCACCAGACCGCGCACATCCTCAAGACCGCGGGGCATCCTGCCCGAGAGGTAAAGCTCTGCGGCCGCGCGAAAATCCGGCACCGCAAGACGGAGAATGCCGCCCGGGGCCAACACACGAAACCACTCCTCCAGCGGCTCGCGGTACGTTTTGCGCCCAAAATGCTCCAGCACGTGACACGCATAGATCAACTGTGCTGCGTTGTCAGAGATAAAGCCAAGGTCTTCGACGCGCCCCACATGATCCACATGGGGATACTCAAGCGCATCGACGTGAAACCACCCCTCCAGATGCTTTACGCCACAGCCCAAATGGATCTTATCAAACTGTCCCATCACATCCGTCCTTCATTCGGTGCGCCTTGCATGGCTTCAAAGCTCGCAATACAGCCCGCAACGCCTTCGGCCAATGATATCTGCGCCTGCCACCCCAGACCATGGAGGACGGAGCTGGCCATCAACTTACGCGGGGTGCCGTCAGGCGTATCGCTGTCCTGCACGATGCGGCCCGTGAAACCGGCCTTCTCGACGATCAGATCCGCGAGCCCCCGAATTGAGATCTCTTGTCCGGATCCGACATTCACATGGGGCGCGTCGGAATAGTGTTCCATCAAGAAAATGAGGGCATCGGCCAGATCATCTGCGTGCATAAATTCCCGCAGGGGTGTCCCTGTGCCCCACATGACAATCTCTTCCGTGCCACTGTCGCGCGCTTCCACGACTTTGCGAATGAGGGCTGGCAGCACATGGCTGGTTTCCAGATTGTAATTGTCGCCGGGCCCATAGAGGTTGGTGGGCATGGCGGAAATGAAATCCGCGCCATATTGCTTGCGGTAAGCCTGGCACAGCTTGATCCCGGCGATCTTGGCCACGGCATACCACTCATTGGTGGGCTCGAGCGGGCCGGTCAAAAGCGCGTCCTCGCGCATTGGCTGCTCTGCCAGTTTGGGGTAGATGCAGGACGAGCCCAGAAACATCAGTTTACCAACGTCTGTGGCATGCGCCGCCTGAATGACATTGGTTTCAATCATCAGATTGTCGTAGAGAAAATCCACCGGATAGCTGTCATTGGCCAGAATGCCGCCGACCCGCGCAGCAGCAACAAACACGGCGTCCGGGCGGTTGGCTGCAAACCACGCCTCAACCTCAGTCTGACGCGTGAGATCCGCATCTGTCCGCGTCGCTGTCAGCACCTCACAGTCAATATGCTGCAGCCGACGGACGATCGCAGATCCCACCATGCCGCGATGGCCCGCAACATAGACGCGCTTTCCCTTGAGATCGTAAAGGCGATCAGCCACCCGCTGCGGCCTCCCTTTGGGCCTCGGAAAAATCAGCCTCAACCATCTCGCGCACCAATGCATCAAAGCTCGTACTCGGCTCCCAGCCCAGCTTTTCACGGGCGTTTGAGGCATCCCCCAAAAGCGTCTCAACTTCTGCTGGGCGGATATAGGTTGGGTTCACTTTCACCACTACGCGGCCGTCGCTGTCTTTGGCCACTTCGGCAAGCCCCTCGCCCTCAAATGTCAGCGGCATCTCCAAGACCTCTGCTGCACGCCGCACAAAGTCACGCACCGAATATTGCTCGCCCGTGGCGATCACGAAATCCTCTGGCGTCTCTTGCTGCAGCATGAGCCACATCATTTCTACATAGTCCCGGGCATGGCCCCAATCGCGCTTGGCATCCATGTTACCAAGCTCAAGGCTCGCTTGCGTGCCGAGCTTGATCCGCGACAGCGCGCGGGTGATTTTGCGGGTGACAAAGGTCTCGCCCCTGAGCGGGCTTTCATGATTAAAAAGCGTGCCATTGCAGGCATAAAGCCCATAGGCCTCACGATAATTCACCGTGATCCAATAGGCATAGAGCTTTGCCACCGCATAGGGCGAGCGGGGGTAGAACGGCGTTCTTTCTGTCTGCGGCGTTTCCTGCACGAGGCCGTAAAGCTCTGACGTGGACGCCTGATAAAAGCGTGTCTTTTCGCCCAGGCCGAGAAACCGGATCGCTTCCAGCAAACGCAGCGGACCCAAAGCATCGGAATTGGCCGTATACTCGGGCTCTTCAAAAGATACCGCGACGTGGCTTTGTGCGGCGAGGTTATAGACCTCATCAGGCTGGGTTTTCTGCAGGATATTGGTGAGCGATGAGCTGTCAGTCATATCGCCGTGATGGAGGCGAAAGCGCCCGTTATGGCCCGCTTCGCCTTCGATCAAATGGTCAATTCTGGCGGTGTTGAACAGGGACGTACGCCGTTTGATGCCGTGCACCGCATAGCCTTTGTCCAACAAGAATTCTGCCAGATAGGCACCATCCTGGCCGGTAATCCCGGTGATAAGTGCTGTTTTCAACGGTTCCGTCCCTTTGCGCATTTATCCGCGCGACATCGGATACGCATTTTTGCAATGGAAGAAAAGGCAGCACTTGGGCGAGAACGGCGCTCGTTGGCAAAAGAGCCTGCACACCGCTCAGATGCAGCGCCCGCCATCCACTTCCATGCAGACGCCGGTGACCATGCTGGCCTCATCACTGCAAAGATACACGGCCGCATGACCCATATCGTCGGGCTGAGAAAACCGGCCTAGGGGAATGGTCGACAAAAACTTCTCACGCATTTCTGGCGTGTCTTCACCCATGAAGGATTTGAGCAAAGGCGTCTCGCCAGCGACCGGGTTGATCGCGTTCACGCGAATGCCCATCGGGGCCAGCTCTACAGCCAAAGTGCGCGTTGCCGTGTTCATCCAGCCCTTAGAGGCGTTGTACCAATTGAGTTTTGGCCGCGGGCTGACCCCGGCTGTTGACGCGACATTGAGAATGACACCGGCTTGGCGCTCTTTCATATCCGGCACAAACGCACGCGCAGTCAGGTAGACCGACTTGCAATTTACGGCAAAAACGCGATCGAAATCCTCTTCTGTCACATCTTCCAGCGGTTGCGGCAGGTGCGTGATACCGGCGTTGTTGACCAGAATATCGACATGCCCCATCTCATGCTCTGCCAGCTCGGCCATCGCTTCGACGCTCGTGCGGTCAGAGACATCTACCGTGCAGCTCACTCCACCATAAATCTCTGCCGCATAACGCGCGCCGTCGGCGTTGACATCCGCCACCATGACCTTGGCGCCTTCCTCGGCAAAACGTCGAACGATGGCTTCGCCGAATCCGCTTGCTCCGCCGGTTACAATGGCGGTTTTGTTCTTCAATCGCATGTTACGGCCCTTCTGATGTCTTCGGCCCACCCTACACGTCAAATCATGGACGCGGAACAGACCAACCCACGTCTTTGATGCCCGCCAGTCGTGCGAAACGCACAAGTTCTGCGTCGAACTTGTCCATGCGCGCGGGCGGCCATTTCACTTTTGGCTCAGGCCAGAACCCTGTGACCCGCAGCCATCCCTCCGAACGATCTGCTTTGAGCTCGCAGCGGCCGACAAAGCGCGAGCCTTCCAAGAGCGGATAGACATAGTAGCCCCATAGCCGCTTTTCCTTGGGCACAAACATCTCATTTCGGTAGTCAAATCCAAAGAGCCGCTGAATGCGCGCGCGGTCGCGGATGGCCGGATCGAAAGGGTTCAGAATGCGCAGCCGTGTGGTCGGCTCGGTTGTGCATGCCAATCGCTCTTCGATGTCATCTGCGGCGAAGGCTGCGCGCCACGCGCCGTCAGCGCCTTGCACCTCCACTTCGATTGGCGCGCGCTTTTGCGCCCATGTTTTGGCCTCGTTGGCGCTCATCGCCTCCCAAAACCGTTGCACCTCGCCACAGGTCCCAACGGATATGAAATCGAGCGCGCGATCACAGAGCCAGTCTGCCGCCTCCTCATACCCTGGTCCCTCCCGCAGTTGCGACGGGAACACGCGCTCACCCAGGTCATAGAATTTCACAAAATTCTCGCGATGACAGGTGGCCAGGTCGCCCGCGTACCACATTTGATCCAGCGCTTTCTTGTGAGGGGGCCGCGCCCACATCTCCCGGCTTTCCGCCTTGGTATCAAAGGCGTGTGTCGAAAGCGCACCTTCTCGCTCGATGCGCTGCCGGATGCCGGCAATCTCGGCCTGCCCAAGCCCGGATTGAAACCATTCAGAGGCGGCAGCCTTACGGCCCAGACGATCAAACTGCCGCTGCCAGAAGGGCAGCACCTCCATGGGGATGAGAGAGGCATCATGCGTGAAATGTTCGAATAGATCGCGCCCATGCAGGCGCGGCCACAGCATGGTTTCGCGATAGTTCTGGTTGCGGCTCCAAAGGATGTGGTGATGGGCGCGGGTGACATTGCGGATCGTGTCGATCTGCACGAAACCCAAGGACCGGATGATCTTCATGACATCCACTGGGCCAACCGGCGTCTCAGAGAGCCCGTTGGTCCAGAGCCATAACCGCCGCGCATCCCGATTGGCGATCCGCAACCGTGCCGTCACTGTTGACCTAACATGATAAGCCCATTGCGCTGAATTTTCGGGTCAAGCGTTATCACCGCCTCGTAAAAGATCCGACCGATCCGGCAGGCATTCTTGTTATTGGCGCGGGCTATGTCTTGCATGGCGGCACGCAGACGCACCGCATCCGGCTCTTCGTCGAGTAGCGCTTCGACCCGCGCGTCAATCGCTGCAGCAACGTCTTGCATGGTCGCCGTGGACAATGCGACAGGCCCGCGGGTTGCGCCCAGTTTGGCCGCCTTGAATTCAATTCTGTAGAACTCTCGTAGCGCGTCCGTCTCAAGCCGGGCGGCGACCCGTGACATCGCATCGGCATAGGCCTTGTCAGAATAGGTTCCGCGCATGGCCTGGCCGCACTCCCGGCTGGGCAGCGCATTGATCATGGCCTGCTCAACTGAGTAGTAGTATCGCAATTCCACAAGCGGCAAATGTCCCATACCGCGGGCCACCATGGGCCAGATCAGACCCTGCGGATTCACCTCGAAACTGGGGTCGGTATAGGCGGCAATCACCTGATCTGCGATAAACCCTGCGATGGTGGGATCTTTGTAAAACGACCCCGCCTGTGCCACCGCCAGCTCTAGGTTATCCCCCGAAAACCCCTGTTTTTGCAGATCCTCGCGAATGGGCATCGCGGAAGGCAGCTCCCCCAGAATTCGGATCATTTCAGCGCGGTTCACGCCGACATCCCTGTTCTGAGCTGAAAGCCCATCGGGCACGCCAGCCGCTACGCAAAGCAAAAGCAGTGTCAAACTCAGATAAAGCAGGCGCGGCACATGGTTCTCCAGACGGTCAGCCAGAAGAAGTCTAGGCGGGTCCTTCGGCAAAGGCCAAGGGTCATTTGGCATGGTTTGATCACCTTTTGCGGCATTGGGCCCAGACATTTGTTTTTGACGCACTGGCGTGGTGACAAACGACCTGATATCCACGTGCCTGACGAGTTTTGCCAGGCCCCTAAGACCATGAGCGCCACCGCCAAGAAAACAGCCCCCCTCCCCGATGATATTGTTGCGATGAAAGGGAAAGCCCCGATCGTTAGCCTGACAGCCTACACCACGCCCATGGCACGGCTGATGGATGAGGCCTGTGACTTTGTGCTGGTGGGGGATTCCGTGGGCATGGTGCTGCACGGCATGCACTCCACCTTGGGCGTGACCATGGACATGATGGTGATGCATGGCAAAGCGGTGGCACGGGGTTTGTCGCAAGCGATGCTTGTGATCGATATGCCCTTTGGATCCTACGAAGAAGGACCAGATCAGGCTTTTCGCAACGCCGCGACGATCATGCGGGAAACCGGAGCGGCGGCAATCAAGCTGGAAGGCGGCACGCATATGGCCGAAACCATCGCGTTTCTGGTCACACGGGGCGTGCCCGTCATGGCCCATATCGGGCTCACACCGCAATCGATCAACACGCTGGGCGGGTACAAGGTGCAGGGCCGGGACGATGCAGGTGAGGCGCTTTTGAAGGATGCCCACGCGGTTGCGGATGCAGGCGCGTTTTCTATTGTGTTGGAAAAGGTGCCAGCCACCCTTGCCGACAAAATCACAGCTGAGATCGCCATTCCGACAATAGGAATTGGCGCGGGCGCCGGATGCGACGGACAAATCCTTGTTGTGGATGACATGTTGGGGCTCTTTACCGCGTTCAAACCCAAATTCGTCAAACGCTTCGCGACACTGGGCGATGACGCCAAAGTGGCCATTGAGGCCTATGCGGAGGAGGTGCGCGCCCGGAGCTTTCCCGCGTCCGAGCACACTTTCAGCGACAAGGCCCCATCGAGGTGAAGGACGCGGTGACGCCACCACCGATCGTGCGCCAACTGGCCGAGCTGCGCGCCATGACAGCCGGTTGGCATCTCGCCCAGGAAAGCGTGGGCGTCGTGCCCACCATGGGCGCTTTGCATGACGGGCATCTCTCGCTTGTTGCGGCCGCAAAGAAACTCTGCGATCGGGTGATCGTGACAATTTTCGTGAACCCCAAACAGTTCAACAATCCCGAAGATCTGGCCAACTATCCGCGGACTGAGGCTGAAGATGCCAAGAAGCTCGCGCGGTTTGGCATCGACGCGGTCTATGTTCCGGAGCCTGATCAAATTTACCCCAATGGTTTCTCGACCACTGTTTCGGTCGCTGGCCTCACCGACGTCATGGACGGTGTGCATCGGCCCGGGCATTTCGACGGCGTGGCGACAGTGGTGACAAAGCTCTTCACGCAAAGCACGGCGACGGATGCCTTCTTTGGCGAAAAAGACTTCCAGCAACTGCAAGTGGTGAAGCGCTTAGCACGCGACTTGGATTTGCAAATCACCGTGCATGGTTGCCCCACCATCCGCGATATCGATGGGCTTGCTCTGTCTTCGCGCAACTTGCTGCTGTCTGACCGCGCCCGCACCAAGGCGTGCCGTCTCTTTGAGGAGATGGAAAAGATCGCGGAGGGGCTCAATGCCGGTGAGGCTTTTGAGGATCTGCATGCGGCCGCGGTAAAAGCGCTCGAGACTGCAGGGTTCACCAAGGTGGAATATCTCGATCTGCGCGCGGCAGATGACCTGACCGAGCTTGCTGCGCCCACGCGTGAGGCGCGGCTCTTCGCGGCCGCATGGCTGGCGGGCGTGCGGTTGATCGACAATATCGCCGTCTAAATCCACATGTCGCAAACAGAGATGACAGGGGCTCTTCGCGCGTCATGATGACGCCCAAGGGAGGGACGTCACATGAAAGCAAGCAGGCTGATCAATCTGGCAGATTATCCAATCCATCAGCAAGGGCCTGAGCGAAATGCCGTCCTTGCCCGAGTTCGGGCAGATCTCGCCAAAGACGGCTGTGCGGTCCTCAAGGGGTTTCTGACTAAAGATGGCATCGACGCCCTGACCGAAGAGGCCGACGGGGTGGCACCGCGTGCGCATCGCTCCTTCAACCGAACGAACCCCTATTTCACGCAGGACGACCCGAACCTGCCGGAAGATGACCCCCGCCGCCGGTTTTACGACCGGTCCAACGCATTCATTCCTGCCGACAATTTTGCCAAAGACGGCCCGCTGCGGGGCGTTCATGATTTTGAGGGCTTCGACGCGTTTATCCGCGACTGCCTTCAAGAGGCGCATTTCCACCGCTACGCCGATCCGCTGGCCGATGTGATCGTGAACATGGCCGAAGAGGGCAACGGTTTTCCCTGGCATTTCGACACCAACAATTTCACCGTCACGCTGGCCATTCAGAACGCCAATGACGGCGGTGCTTTCGAATACGCGCCCGGCATCCGAGAGGGCGATGAAAACTTTGACGAGGTGGCCCGCGTGCTGGATGGCACGTCCGACAAGGTCACCGTACTGGAGCTCGAGCCGGGCGATCTTCAGATCTTCAGCGGTCGCTACTCTCTGCATCGCGTGGCACCGCTCAAAGGGAAACGCCCGCGCTATGTCGCGATCTTCTCATATGTCGAGAAGCCGGACATGGTTGGCAGCCCTGAGCGCACGCAGCAACTTTACGGACGCACCCTGCCCATTCACTGGGAACGCGCAGGGCGGCGGGCGGACGCCTATCTCGACTAGGTCGCCATTTCCTCGCTCAGGAATGCCTCGGGGTCATCCACTTCTTCCAGCCGCTTGCCTTTGATCCTCCAGAACCGGTTGCCGACATTGCGCAGGAAACTGCGGTCGTGGCTGACCAGAAGACAGGCGGCGCCGTGGGTGATCAGCTCTTCCTCCAGCGCTTCCTGGCCTTCGATATCCAGATGGTTCGTGGGCTCGTCCAGCAAGTAGAAATTGGGCCTCGCAAGCCGCAGCATGAGCATCGCCAGCCGCGCCTTCTGACCGCCGGAAAGCGCATCGACCTTGGTGTTCTGCATCGTCATTACGATCCCTGCCCCGGCCAACACGCCCCGCGCGCGCTGATCGCCGATGTCAAAACGTTCTGTGATCAGCAACATGGGCGTCTGTCCAGGCGTCAACTGCGTCAGATGCTGGTCAGAGACACCGGGGATCACCGATGGGGCCGCGCGGATGGGTCCGTCTGGATCTTCAAAAGCCCGCGCCACCAGATTGATGAGCTGCGTTTTACCCGTCCCATTGGCCCCCAGCAGAACCACGCGTTCCCCCGGTGAAATCCACTTTTTCCCCGTCCGGTAAAGCAACCTATCGTCCGGCGCGCTCACCTCTACATCGGGCAGAGTGAGCAGCGCCTTGGCATGGGTTCCGCTATTGGTGAGCTTGATATCGCCCGCGCTGCGTTCCTGATGCGCAGGCCGGGCCGCAGCCTCCATTTTCTCCGCCCGCTCGGTCAGTTGCTTGGTCTTGATCAGCAACAGGTCCGAGCCGGAGTTGATGCCAACATTCTTTAGCTTCGCCGCCTGCCGCCGCAGTGTTTTGGCCTTGTTGAGGTCATTGGCAAAGCGCCGTTCATCTGCCGCATCCGCTTCGTCCAGCGCCTGACGCGCCTTCGTGAAAGGCAGTGGAAAACTGCGCGATCTTTCAGCCCGCAGAAACAACGTGCAATTGGTCGTGGCATCCAGAAACGCCCGGTCGTGGGACGTAATGATCAACGCAGTATCGCGCGGCAACGCAGCCAACCACTCCTGCAGCTGACCAATGCGGCGCAGATCCAGATGGTTGGTGGGCTCGTCCAACATCAGCACGTCGGGTTCCAGCACCCATTCGGCGGCCAGCATCGCAATACGCTGCCATCCGCCACTGAGCTCTGCCAAGGGCTGGTGCTGCAATTCATAAGGCATCTGCAACTCACCCAAGACCACATCGACGCGCCAGCTTTCATAATCCGCTTGCTCTTCGGGCAACGCGGCGAGGGTCAGTTCATAGGGCGTCAGCGCCTGTGTCCCCTCTGGCAGCGTCTGGCGCACATAGCCCATGCGCAGTCCGCGCCCACGGGTGATCTCGCCATGGGTGGCATCGGCCTGCCCCGTCAGGCAGTTCAAGAGCGTGGATTTTCCGCGCCCATTTGCGGCCACAAGGCCAAGCCGGTCGCCCTTGGTGATGGTCAGGGTGAGGTCAGTGAACAAAGGCTCACTCAGAGTGATGCCTAAGGATTGGATGTGTAGAAGTGTCATGTCTGTCTCAGCTATTTTGGGGTTACCGCTCAAAAAAATGGCGGCGAAAGGCTGATCAAGACACGCAGGTAGAAAGCGTCGTTATCAGATCAGCCCTGCAAACGGATCTGCAGGGCGTAACGGGGACCATGCTGAAGTCGGCGGATGATACGCATGTTCAGCTTGTGCCCTCCTGTTGTGATGCGTTTCAACTGCTGCCTGATATGCCAATCGGCGGGTGTTTGGCAAGAAAGATCGCGCCACACTGCAAACACCAGTTTCTATTGACACTGGCAGGCGTTGCTCCTATCCCCCGCTCAACTTCCGGAAGGCTTGTCTCTTCCGGTCCCTTGGGCAAAACGCCCGGGATCGCCCCCCACCAGCGAGTTTCGCCCGTGGGGGCGTTTATGCTTTGAGCCGCTCTGCTTATATTGGCAGGGCATCGTGACAACCGGCAAAGGAGGCCGCGCTGATGTTTGAAAATCTATCCGAACGTCTCTCTGGCGTCCTTGATCGGCTGACGAAGCAGGGCGCGCTATCCGAGGATGACGTCAAAACAGCTTTGCGCGAGGTGCGCGTGGCGCTTCTAGAAGCGGACGTATCCCTGCCCGTCGCGCGCGAGTTCATCAAGAAGGTGCAAGAGCAGGCGACCGGCCAGGCCGTCACCAAGTCCATCACACCCGGCCAGCAGGTCGTCAAGATCGTGCATGATGCACTGGTGGATACTCTGACAGGTGAGGAAGACCCTGGCGCGCTCAAGATCGACAATCCCCCTGCCCCGATCCTGATGGTCGGTCTGCAAGGTTCAGGTAAGACGACCACCACGGCGAAACTGGCCAAGCGGCTAAAGGATCGCGACGGCAAGCGCGTGCTGATGGCCTCGCTCGACGTCAATCGCCCGGCGGCAATGGAACAGCTGCAGATCCTCGGCACACAGATCGGCGTGGATACGCTGCCCATCGTGAAGGGTGAAGACCCGGTCACGATCGCCAAGCGGGCGAAAACACAAGCCTCTTTGGGCGGTTATGACGTCTACATGCTTGATACGGCAGGCCGTCTGCCCATCGACGAAGAGCTGATCAACCCTGCCGCCGACGTGCGTGACGTAGCGCCCCCGCGCGAGCCTCAGCTGGTGGTTGAAGGCTTGACAGGGAAGG
>ERZ1740065.102-NODE-102-length-36526-cov-16.850402_pt1 | contig 36526 bp, 36 predicted proteins | sample MGYA00581738_ERZ1740065 | MGnify/ENA primary metagenome ERZ1740065 (study PRJEB43018, sample SAMN04849749) | marine metagenome | isolation source: floating plastic debris | place: Pacific Ocean | collected 2008-09-01 | study: EMG produced TPA metagenomics...
ATTACCGCTCGGCATCAAGCGGCGGGCGGTCAATAGATTTTCGCGTCATGGTTGGGATTGTTTTATCTTAAAGACAACCAAGAACTGATCTTACTATCTGTCTTTGTCGATGCCAGTCTTTTGAATCGTCACCACTATTTTTAATCCAGTGTGGATGTAAAAGCTGAAGTGATATCATCAGTTTCGGCCATTAAGTGCCCATACGGTTATCGAGGCAGTCCATTAGCAATTGTAAACTGCCGATCTGTGTAGCAATAATCATTGCCAGCCATGCGGCCAATAGGAGCAAGCTTTTGAGTATTAACGCGATAGTTCTCATCTATTAGGTCATCGCGGACAAACCAATGGATGACTTCACCAATTACTAAATTAAACATCCCAATTGGCACAATCTGCATGGTACGGCATTCAAATGCAACGGGAGACTCTGCTACTCGTGGCGCTTTTACAACCTGACTAGAGACTGTTGTTAGATCAATGTGGTCAAACTCAGACTCACCATAGGGCAGAGGTTCTGATGCTTCAGCAACCTGGCGAATGTAAGACTCAACCGCTAGGTTGATTACATACTCTCCTGTACCACCTTCAGAAACAGGACGCACATTGCGCAGCGTGTCTTTTTCAGAGCCATCTGATTTGGGGGCAACGCTAAAGGCTAGGGCCAGAGGCTTATGACCCACCGCATTAAAGTAAGAAAAGGGCGCTAAATTTGTCTTTCCAGTGGGAGAGATGCTGGAAACAAACGCAATAGGACGCGGGACTACGGTTCCAATTAAAAGCTTGTAACGACGCGATGGGTCTAGCGATTCAGGAGTGATTTCCATAGGCAAGTCCTGAGCAGTGGTTCAGTACAGACTCTAAATTAAGTCAAATACAATCCAAGAAATCATAAAAGAATCAAAATGACTGTGGCCATTTCAGAGCTCGATGGGCTCTTATCCACTCAAAGTGTCTGACTAGCAAACGCTACAATTTTTTCAGCATGGTCAATCTGTTCAGCTGCCTGCTCATTCGTAAGTGCATTTAATTGACCATAATCGCCAGTTGTTCGTAATGCCTGTGCTTCGATGAGGTAGCGATGAAATTCAACTGGAACTCGTTGAGTCTTGGCAAATTCACGTCCAAAGGCAGAAATCACAGCTGAATGCTTTGAAAAAGCTAGGCCTTCCCCTTCTAAAAAGGCTTGGGCAATGTAAAACATGCTGTAGTAAGCACGAGATGTTGCATAGTCTGCAAAATCCTGGCTTAGCAAGAGTTTTGCGGCATCTAAACTTTGCTGTGCTTTTAAAAGAAGTTCCTGCTGCTCATCGGTCATAATAAAATTCCTTCTCTACGAATATTACGCAGGAGAGGGCCATTACGAGTTTTGTAATGGTTTTCATCCATGAACAGACAGCTAATTACTACATCATGATGTAGTGAAAGATCGGCAATAATTTTGCTAGTGTGCTTAATTTCTGTACCAGCATCAACAGGTGATTTCAAGATGACTAATACATCAATATCTGAACCAGGAATTGCTTCACCACGAGCCTGAGAACCAAAAAGTGTGAGCTGTAAGAGTCGATTCTGATAAAAATCAATTAACTCTTCTTTGAGGCTAGAGAGAATAGGCTGAATATCAGGCTCTATAGTTTTTTTACCTTCCATGGTGAGGAGTCTAGCAACTGATAAGGCTTTTCTCTAAGGGTATGACATGACCTGGATTATTTGCGAATCACATTAACCAAAGGCAGAAACTGCTTGGTTAATTCTTGCTGGGCGCTGAGTAATGTGGGAAATGGTCGACTGCCATAATCGACACCAATTTTTAATGGGAAAATATTTTCATCTTCTAACGGAGTCCACACAGCACCCGCAGCCTGGGTAATGGCCCAAACGGCGGCGATGTCCCAAATTTTGGGTGTTGCTTCTACGGCGCCAAGGCTGATACCCGCACCTACCGTTAGCAGATTGTAGGTGGCCACCCCCAGCATCCGGATTTTGCAGGGAAAGGGGTTGTGCAATACCTTGAGACTACGGGCACAAAGGCTAAAGAACTGGCTGCCTGCTGCCGGGTCTGACGATGTATGAATTGATTCCCCATCTAGAAAGGCACCGCTGGGTCCGTCTAGACCAGAGTTGCCCATGTAAAAGCCATGGAATCGCTGGTCTAGGGTGGGAATGTACACATGGCCAAAGACGGGGGTGCCTTTGTAAAGTAGGCCCAAAGAAATACCCCACAGCGGCACCCCACGAGTAAAGTTTGTGGTGCCGTCGATGGGGTCAATAATCCAGCAAAAATCTTGGGGTGGGAAGATGTGGCTGTCTTCTTCGCTGAGGACGCCATGGTCGGGCAGCTCCTTTTGCAATCGTCGCCGTAGCTCGCCATCGGCCCATTTATCCGACTGGGTGACGAGACTACCGTCGGCTTTTTCCTCGGCGGTGGCGTTGCCAAAGTCTTTGAGCAGCTGGGCTCCGATGACGGTGGTTGCCGTTTCAGCGACGGTGAGGATGTGTTGCCAGTCTGGTTTCATGGGGTTAGTCCATATCGCTTTCTAGGGCGGTTGCGATCGCATTCTTCGCAGTCGTCTGAAACTCACGAATATTCACACGACTCACAATGGCAACCGCAATCAGCATACCAACAGCCTGGGTGCCAAACACGAGTCCATAGGCAGGCAGCAGCTGCTCATCTGGCACCGGGCCAACCACAAAGGATTCCACAACGCCCTTACCCAGGGACAGCAGACTACCCCCCAGTACGGTAGCTGTCCCTCGAGCAATGGCCTGGGCTAATCCCCACGCACCAATAAACGTCCCCGCCACTTCTGCCACCGTCAGGTCCAACATCAGCAAAATTGACCCCGTAGTTAACACACCTGAGGCTAGGCCAAACAGCCCAACGCCCAGCATCAGCTGCCGAGGGTCTCCCGTTGTGCCAAACACAATCAGCAATATTAAACAGAAGGACGCCCACAGACAGCCAAATTTAATGGTGCGCTTTTTACCGAGTCTAGGAGCTAAGAAAAAGCCGGTGGCAACAATGCCAAACAAAGTACCCATGCCAAAGTAAGCGTTAAGCTGGGTAGTCTCGGCAATGGCCATGCCAAAAATCTGACCGCCGTAAGGTTCTAGGACTGCATCCTGCATAAACAGACTGAGGCTGAGCACCAGCAAAAAGATAAAAAACAATCCGGTCTGGCGGCTGGCGGTCAGCACTTTGATGGCAGTGCCAAAAGTAATTTGATCATCCCGCTGACGGCTGCGCTGCTGCAATCGCGAATATTTTTTCTCAATGCCAAAGGTGCTGAGAATGGCTAAGCCACACACAATGGACGGCGCAATGATAAATAGCCGATTGATGGAGCTGCGCAGCTCGTCCAGGGTGGGGGTATCGCCCAAGGATTTGAGCACAATGGTGGTGATGATCACACCGGAGACAATCCCCACCATCAGCATGCCCCAACCAATGCCCACCAGTTTTGACTGGGTTTCATCGTCCGATACATCCACCAACAGAGCGGTGAATGGTGTCGAGGTGGATGATAGGGCCAGACCGTAAAGGGCAAACACAAAGGCCAACAGTCCGACCCAGGGGTATAGGCCACTGCTCCAGCCAGAGGCTTCGACACGACTGCCAATCTGCCAGACAATTTGGACGGCGATAAATGCGGTAACCGCCATGGAGACAATGCCGAGCCAAATGTAACCGCTGCGGTGATAGCCAAACAGGGGTTTAGAGTCTGACATCTGGCCAATCCAGATTCGGGCCGGGGCCATAAATTGGTGAACTGCGATCGCACCCGCTGCAACCAGGGCCGGTACCCTCAGTTCATCAATCATTACCCGATTGAGCACCCCCAGGGTGAGCAAGGACATAATGCCAAGGCCCATATTAAAAACGCCGAGGCGCAGCATCGTAAATAGGCCGATTTTAGGGATGGCCTGGTCTGGGGCCACGTAGCCATCGGTCAGATCTGGACTGCTCATAGCCGCTGAATCACGAAGAGGATTTACTAACTTGCATTACCCAGCTTAAACGCCAACAGCCATCAACGGACCAGCAGCAGTCAGGCCATAAAAAAAGCGGCAGGATAAACCTGCCGCCATAAGCCAAACTAGGAGAATTAGAGGAGAGTCACAGGAAACTAAACAGCGCGGGCACAATTAGGTATTCCCAACTAATTGCACACTGACCGTTAGTTCGCCTATTAGCCAGCGGGTGTTTCGGCAACGTTTACCTTCACCACCTGATTACGAACCTCGGCAGCTTTGGGGACATGCACCGTTAGAATGCCGTTGTTGTAATCAGCGCGTACCTGCTCATGGTCAACCGCTAGAGGTAGATTGACCACACGGTGAAAGTCACCATAGCGCCGCTCACGACGGAGGACAGTTTTGTCTTCACCATATTCAGCAGCAGCTCTCTCACCAGAGAGGATAATGCTCTTACGGCTCGCTTCAATGTTGATATCATCAGCATTAAGACCGGGTAGAACCACCTCTAGGACATAGTTATCACCCGCATCAATCAGATCTACCGCGGGCATCCAGGTTGTTGTGGTTGGCGTGAGATCTTCAAAAATGGTGTCAAGCTGTTGTTTGATAGTTTCAATTTCCTGAAAGGGTTGCCAGTAGCGTACGATCATGGTTTGTTTCCTCAGTTCGCGATTGTGTTGAACAAGCAAACAAGAGAGGGTTGTCTATCGTTGAGGTCTCTCTCTTTGCCTTACATCCATCATGATGCCGTAGAGAATCATGTCCACCCAGGGGAGAGAACCCTACCCAAAATTAGGGCTTGCCGAAGAGATCCTTCGCCATAGACGGTGACGGGTGAAGAGAACCCGCCTAGTTAGATCGGTTGACCGTATGGGGCGATATGGTTGAGGGTAGGCATCGGTGAGATATGCCATAGGACAGTATCTCGCAGATAAAATCATACCGAGGATCAGCAACGCCCCCAAAACTATGGTGAAAACAGCATTGATTACAGGCGCATCCGGCGGTATTGGCTACGAACTGGCCAAGGTATTTGCCCGCAATGCCTATGATCTAATTTTGGTCGCCCGTAGCACCGATAAGCTGCAGCACGTTCAAACTGAGTTAACCCAGACTCACCCTATCCAGGTACGGGTCATTAGCCAGGATTTGAGTCAACCCGAATCGCCGCTGGCGCTATTTGAAAACGTTCAGCAGCAAGGGCTGACGGTGGATGTATTGGTCAATAATGCCGGATTTGGCGACTACGGCCCCTTTGCTAAGTGCGACTGGGTCAGACACAACTCCATGCTGCAGCTCAATATGGTCACCCTGACCCACCTAACCCGACTGTTTTTGCCCCCCATGCTAGAGCGGGGCTATGGAAAAATTCTCAATGTGGCCTCCACCGCTGCGTTTCAGCCTGGCCCCTTTATGGCAGCCTACTACGCTAGTAAATCCTATGTGATGTCGTTTACAGAAGCCCTGGCCCACGAAGTGAAGGACACGGGGATTACGGCAACGGTATTGTGCCCTGGCCCTACCCGAGGAACCGACTTTCAGGCTCGCGCCAGGTTAGGGGATGTGGACTTTTTTAAGAAATTAAAGCTGCCTGAAGCAGCCGCTGTGGCCCAGTTTGGGTATGACGCCCTGGAGCGTAACCAGGTGGTGGCGGTCCACGGCCTCTTTAATCGGCTGCTGGTCTTTACCAATCGCATAACCCCTCGCCGGGCGGTGACGAATGCCGTAGGGCAGCTACAGGCTCCGCAGCAAGACTGACGCCTGCACGCGACTCACAGCATAGAGGTTAGAGCCCCACGCTAGGGGCGAGCGTTTTTGTCGATGGTAAAGGAAATTGAAGGCTCGGCTGGCTGACTTGCTTGGGTAGAAGCGTGGGGGGCTGACACCATGTCTGGAGAATCTGACTTTTCTGGCTTTTGTTGTGACGCGTCTGACGCGCTGACATTAGATGTAGATGCCGTCGATTGTAAGTTGGCTGTAAGGGTTGAGGACTTGACTGGGGTGCTTGCGATCGCAAGTCCAAGTCCACCGACAAGAGACAGTGGTAGCGAAAACTCAGCCAGCCAGTGCAGCCCGCTCACCCAATTAAACAGGGCGATCCCTCCATATAAGCCCAAAAAACACATCGCCCAAAATCGCATAGGCTCACACCCAATCTTAATAAAGGCACACGCCACGGCTAACAGAGCAATACCTAATAACTAGCCAACACAATTACACCACCTCCCACCTCCCATCAACCACTCAGAGCCAGATAAATTTTCCATTCCATCAATTTTCTATTATCTGGCGGCTAGAGGATAGCAATAGCGCTAGAGTGAGGTAGGTGGTAACACCCCCTGGACAACTAATGACAAATACCTAATAAAAACATCGTGGACGCTGCATTCAAAGGAATCATTCGGCTATCAAAGCGGGAAATTGAACAAATGCGTAATGCCTGTCAGCTGGCGGCGCGTTTATTAGACCACCTAGAGCCCATGGTTCAACCCGGTGTTAGTACCCTAGAGTTAAATGACGAAGCTGAGCGCTGGACCCAATCCCACGGGGCTAAGAGCGCGCCCCTGGGCTATCCAGGTGGGGAAGGCGTCGATCCATTTCCAAAGTCGATTTGCACTAGCGTCAATGAAGTGGTGTGTCACGGCATTCCCGATGCGAAGCAGATTTTACAAGATGGCGACATCATCAACATTGATGTCACCCCCATTTTGAATGGCTACCACGGTGACACGTCACGTACATTCTTAGTGGGTGACGTGTCACCCCAGGCACGGCGGCTGGTGGAAGTGACCCAAGAAAGCATGTACCGAGGCATTCAAGCCGTCAAACCCGGTGCCCGCATTGGCGATATTGGTGCCGCTATCCAAACCTATGCCGAAGCAGAAGGGTTCTCTGTCGTACGTGATTTTGTTGGGCATGGCGTCCACCGTATCTTTCACACCGAACCCCAGATCCCCCATTACGGAACAGCCGGCAAAGGTAAAAAGTTTGCCCCTGGCATGGTGTTTACCATCGAACCCATGATCAATGTTGGCACCCATGAAGTAGAGCTGCTGGCTGACGGCTGGACCGCTATTACCAAAGACCGCGCCCTAACCGCTCAGTTCGAGCACACCGTAGTCGTCACCAAAGAGGGTGTTGATATTTTGACCAAGGCCCCTGTAGCAGCAACCGTTTAAACCGATTGCTTTATAGACCACACGCTCAAACTAATGCATAGAGTTCCATATCTATTTCTGGTGCTAACGATGGTGGCCTGTACGGCAGCTCCAGAAGTGGTTGATACAACGCCCATATCTGCACCCGTTCGCGATACGGTTACCGAGCCTGTGGTTGATTCTATTTCGACAAATCCTACCGACGCGGCGGGTGTCCCCGTAGCCGACCTGGCCTCGGTGGCGGTAACCGGTGAAGCTGGCAACTACACCTTTGCCGTTACCATCAGCAGTGCTGACACCGGCTGTGAGCAGTATGCCGACTGGTGGGAAGTGGTTGATTCCCAAACGGGAAAGCTACTTTATCGCCGCATTTTGGCCCATAGCCATGTCAATGAGCAACCGTTTACCCGTAGCGGTGGTCCTGTGCCTATTCAACCTGGGCAACCCATAGTCATCAGGGCACACATGGGTGGTATTCAGAGTCACTATGGGGGGCAGGTTCTCAGTGGCTCTGTTGATGGCGGCTTTAAACCCGTCGCAGATTCTCTGCCCAGCTTAGAGACTGTTGAACCGCTGCCAACAGGATGCGCTTTTTGAGCAAGTATTAACAGAACAATAACCTGTTGACGTTGGTTGTTTCATACCAATTTTAATTGTGTATTTTTTGCTTTAAATTCTCTGTCAATGGCCAGATTTTCTTATTTATCTAACGTTAAGCTCTATCTTGTCTGATTTTCGCCATGGGTAGGAGACTTTTCAATCCGACAAGAATACTGTAGCCTACTTGATAACAATAGGTTTTGCTAGGCTTGTAGTAGCTGCATACGGCAGTAACATTTTGGGCTGAGCAACACGTTATGTCAGCCGATTGAGTAGGTGTAATGACCGCTGCTGCTAAAAATTTGAGCGTTGCTGCTCTTCAAAATGGTTTTATCTGCAAAATACGGATATATGGTATCTCTAGCAGATTGGTGCAGTCCCTCAATCAGCAGCGGCAGAATTTTTTGAAGACATTGGGTCTACAAAGCTTGGCTACGATGACAGTCTCTTGGCTACACAGCTAATGACAATGCTTCAGAATCGAGTTGCTCTCATTACAGCAGGAGACTGTCGAGTAGGTCGCCGTGTGGCGAGCTTACTAGCACAGTATGGCGCTAACGTGGTGCTGTGCGGTGTGGACCGCGCCAGGGGCAGTGATACGGTCAGTCGCTTAGAACAAAAAGGAATCAAGGCAAGATTTTGTCTTGTTGATGCGACGGTCCCCCACGATGTAGAAGCCGCCATTAAGGACGCAGTTGCCACGTTTGGCCGCATTGATATTCTGTGCAACAACGCAAGTTTTGGTCTTTTGGGCAATACGTCGACCGTACTAGATCTGACAACCGAATCATGGGAGCGGATTGTCGAGGTGAGTCTGCAGGGAGCATTTCTATTTAGTCAGTATGCATTGCCATTTTTAAGGCGCTCCCCAAAAAGCTCAATTATTAATATCGTGCCGTACCCCTTTAAGGGAATGCACATAGTCGAAGGCACAAGCCGCGGTTGGATGATGGCAATGACCCGCGATATCGCTGAAGGAGCCATAAAATCTGGCGTGCGGGTAAATCTGATTTGGCCCCATATGACCGTTAGCGGAGCCACCCTATCGGTTTACCAAACTGCTCTGGCAAATAGGGTGTTTCGCATGTCTCGTCGCGATAAAAACGCCGCTCGAGCCATAGCTCGAGCGGCGTTATATCTGGCCTGCGATCAGTCGGTGGACATAACCGGAGCCATGGTGGTGGTAGATGCTGACTATCCTCAATGGGCATAGAAAATTGAGGCGTTCCATTTGTAGAGACGTTCCATGGAACGTCTCTACACGGCGGATCTACAAATAGACTAAGCGGCCAGGTCATCCTGAATCTCTAACTCCCCTGTCCAAACCTGAGTTAGCAGTGCAACACCGGCTTCACTGAGTAATACTTCATCGCCGTCGTATTCAATGTCGTCATATGAACCACCGGCGGCTAAAACCAAATCTTCTATCCAGAGTTGACAGGGGGTCATGGGGGTGAGATTGAGCAGCTGATCCAATCGTCGACAGGTGTCAACCGGTAAATCTCGCTGGATTAACTGATAAAGGGCAATACCTGTACGCTGCTCTACACCCCCGAGAATTTGATGCACATACCAAGCCGCTTCGTTGGTAGGTAGCTGTTGTAAACGCTGTTGTAAGCGCTGTAAAACCCCTAACGCAAAATCCACTCCTAAATACTCGTTAAGCGTTTTGACAGGGCCGTCTAAATCCCGTTCAACCACACTGGAAATTTCATGCCAGTCAATGTGGGGAAATGTATTTTGCAGCAAAATAAAACCGCGCTCATTAATATGGCAAGTTCCCTGACCCAGATCGTAGGAAAAATCTTCACCCGGTTGAGCACCGGCTTCAATTAACATGCGAAATAGTTGAACGTTATCAGATTGCATAGTACGAGCAGTGGAAGATGGGCAATAAGTTGGGTTTAATAAATTTTCTATTGTTGCTAATTATTGGGATAATTTAGTCTATGAAATCCTGGCATAGTGACCGTTTTTCAAGTCGGTTCATACTCTAAATTAATAACAGTAATTTTCTTCATATTAAGCTAGCTACTGCGGACGTTCATTGATGTAGTGATAGGTACAAAATTTTCAAAAGAAGCTGAAATTAGTTTAAGTTCTCACTATCTTTACGGTGTAATTACTGTGTATAGCAACTGTGCGGTAGTGTTGACATCCGTCATAGGACGGTTATTGTGTGTGGCTACTCAGCTTTTATGGTAAGCAGGGTCGGTGGTTGCCACCTCACCCTTAGGGGTAAATTTGTGCCCTATGACTGTTCGCGATAGGCGGCATAAACGGCATTGACGTTGTACCAGTTGAGAAAAATACGGGCAACTTCTAGGGATAGTTGGGGGCGTCCTTGATCAATTAGCCACTGTAATAAGGGTTTAAGAGTACGTTCATTGAGTAATCCGCCTAGGGATAGGAGTCCCCAGAGGAGTCGATGAAGCCAGGTCATCTGGATCATCATGCGCACGTCCAGGGTGGGGTGTTTTTGATAAAAGACCACCCCCATGCGGGCGCGCTGAATTTCTACATCAATCAGCCGGGGCAGGTCGTCTAGACTAAACGGAGGGTGCCAGTGGTAGCCCACAGCCTCTGGGCATTTGATCAGCTTTAGGCCCAGGTTTTTGAGGCGGACACCTAGCTCCAGGTCTTCCCAGCCATACTGGGTAAACTGCAAATCGAATAGGCCAGCTTCTGTTAACCAGTGTTTTGCGATCGCAACATTCCCCGTGGCAAAAAACGCCTGGGAATAGTCCGTCACCTTAAATGGTTCAGACGCGGGGTCCTCAAAATTACATGTATTCACCACCCGCCCATAGGTAAATACACCGTCATTGCCCTGACTTTTGTAGTGTTTTGTCAGGGTATCGGCATGGTGCTGCAAAAAATCATCCAACACCACTAAATCGCTGTCGATAAAAATAATCGTGTCTCCCACAGCCCTCTCTACACCTAGGTTACGAGCAGCGGCAGCGCCCCTATGATTTTGCTCATATAGTTTGACATGGGGAAAATCTTTAGCCCTTAACCATTCCACCGTGCCATCGGTGGACCCGTCATCTACCACTACAATTTCATAGTTTTCAACTGGGGTGTCGGCGCGCAATACCTGGTGCTCCATAGCTCGCAGGCATTTTTCTAAAATGGGTTTGCGGTTGTATGTGGGTATAACAACGCTGAAGAACATGAATAGACCGTTAAGGGAAGCCACATCTATGATAGCGGGCCAGCTTGACGATCTTAGGAACAGGTATGTTCCCACTTCAATCCCTGCCGTACTATATAGGTTTGTAGTTTAATCGGAAATCATATTATGGGTCGGGCTGAACGGGTTGTACTTGCCTATTCTGGAGGTGTAGACACCACTGTCTGCATACCGTACTTAAAAAATGAGTTTGGCGTGAAAGAGGTGATCACGCTGGCGGCAGATCTCGGCCAAGGCGAGGAACTCGGGCTAATTCAGAAAAAAGCACTCAATGCAGGGGTGATGGAATCGCTGGTGGTGGATGTGACGGAAACATTCATCACGGATTATGCATTTCCAGCGATCAAGGCTAATGCCATGTATGAAGACCGCTATCCCTTGTCTACGGCCCTGGCCCGTCCGCTCATTGCTAAGGCGTTGGTGGCGGCCGCTGAAAAGTACGGCGCGGATGCCGTGGCCCATGGCTGTACGGGTAAAGGAAATGATCAGGTGCGGTTTGATGTTGCGATCGCAGGTCTCAATCCTAACCTCAAGGTCCTGGCCCCCGCCCGCGAATGGGGCATGAGCCGCGAAGAAGCCATCGCCTACGGCGAACAGTTTGGCCTCACTTTCCCCGTCAAAAAGTCCTCCCCCTACAGCATTGACCGCAATCTGCTAGGTCGCAGCGTCGAAGCCAGCATTCTCGAAGACCCCTGGGCTGAACCCCCCGAAGAAGTCTACGCCTTGACCAAAGCAATTGCAGACACCCCTGACCAGCCCGAATATGTTGAAATCAGCTTTGAGCACGGTGTTCCCAATCAAATCAATGGCAATCCCGTAGGTCCGGTTGAGCTTATTACCCAACTCAATGACCTCGCCGGCACCCATGGCATTGGCCGCCTTGATCTAGTTGAGAATCGAGTTGTCGGCATCAAGTCTCGTGAGATCTACGAAACCCCTGCTCTACTAGTGCTCATCGCCGCCCACCGCGATCTCGAAAGTCTCACTCTAAATGCCAATGTCACCCAATACAAACGCGGCATCGAACAAACCTACAGCGAGTTGGTATACAACGGCCTCTGGTTTAGTCCCCTCAAAGCAGCCCTCGACGCCTTTATTGAGCAGACCCAAGAACGAGTATCCGGCACCATTCGCCTAAAGCTGTTTAAAGGCAATGCCACCATTGTCGGTCGTAAGTCCGTCAATGCCCTCTACACCGAGGAACTAGCCACCTACGGAGCAGACGACAAGTTTGACCATAAAGCTGCCGAAGGCTTTATCCACATCTGGGGACTCCCCACCCGCATATGGTCTGAAAAAATTCGCTCTTCATCGTAGCGATCGGGATGCATAGCAAACTGCTGTTGACATAGTTTTTTCTTTGAAACTAGACCAACAGCAGTTTGCTATATCTCTAATCCAAATTAAACCAGCCAGTCATCGCTACGGCCAGCGCATCAGCCGCATCATCAGGTCTAGGGATTTTCTCTAACTTTAATTCCCGTTGTACCGCTTCTTGAACGTCTTTTTTGTCAGCATTGCCATAGCCCGTCAGCGCCTGCTTAATTTGGGCCGGGGTAAATTCTAAAAACGGGAGTTTGTGCTGGGCCAACACCAACATCACCACTCCCCTAGCCTGGGCCACTAAAATTGTGTTGCCCATCCGATAAAAAAACAACTTTTCAATAGAAACAGAATCTGGCTGATACGTCTCTATCACGCTGTTGAGATCCTCGTAGATTGTGCACAATCGCGACCCCATCTCCGTACCTGCCGGGGTTTCAATAATGCCAAAATCAACCACCTCAAGATCTGGCTTCAGATCTCGAGTAGTCGCCGGATCATATTCAAGAATGCCGAATCCTAGAATCGCTAACCCAGGGTCCAATCCTAGGATTCGTTTACGCATCTATCTGGCACCCACAGGCTTGCGACCATTAGCAGACGGGTCGGCTATCGTCACCCCAAACACACTACCAAACGTTTTTTCAACTTTATAACCCGAGTCAATGGACTCTAAGGGATCCTTACGTAGACGATGACGCAGACAAAGCGCAATTACGGTTTGAATGTCATTCAGGGTTACTTCAGAACGTCCTTCATAGGCAGCAAGAGCCTTAGCCGCGCGGTTAGAGACAATATCACCCCGCAAACCATCCACATCCAACTCAGAGCATACCTGGGAAATCTGCACCCGATACTCATCATCCATGGTGACGTCTTTTAACCGCTTCTGAGCGCTAACAATTTTCTCTTGTAGAGCCGTTTGCTCAGCTTGGTATTTGAGCAAAAACGCATCGGGGTCTTGATCAAACTCAGAGCGCTGGTCCACAATCTGTACCCGTTGGGCTGGGTCTTTCACAGTACGAATCTCAGCATGCATGCCAAAACGATCTAGCAGCTGAGGACGCAATTCGCCTTCCTCAGGGTTACCTGAGCCGATTAATACAAACTGAGCCGGATGGCGAATAGAAATACCCTCACGCTCCACGGTATTCCGCCCCGAGGCCGCAGAGTCTAGCAGCACATCCACCAGGTGGTCATCCAGCAAGTTCACCTCGTCCACGTACAGCAGCCCCCGATTGGCCTTTGCCAATAGGCCTGGCTCAAACGCTTTCACACCCTCAGATAGGGCTTTTTCAATATCAATGGTGCCGCAAACCCGATCTTCAGTTGCCCCCAGGGGTAGATCCACCATCGGCACTTTCATCGCACCCACGGGCAACGCCTGACCATCAAACTCCTGCTTTACCTCTGGATCTTCAGGGGAACGGTTAAACGGATCGTTCTCTACGACACTAATTTCAGGCAAGAGGTCAGCCAACGCCCGAATAGTGGTGGACTTACCCGTACCGCGATCGCCCATAATCATCACCCCACCGATCTTGGGGTCAATGACGTTTAAGATCAAGGCGAGTTTCATATCTTCTTGACCGATAACCGCAGTGAAGGGAAAAACGGCGCGTTGGATAGAGGTAGCAGTACTCACAGGGCTTTTTAAAGACGTAAGGTATTTTAATGACTAGGTTTAATTGTGCCACAGTGCGGCTCGCCTACTGATGTCTTAAGTTTCTGCTCATTCATAGCTCAGATGGATGGGTTAAGGTGTCGATGTTTGCATCCGTTACGTTCTCCCTGTCGCTAGCGCTGAGCCATGAGCTTTATTCACATTCGTCCAGACTGGCAACTCCCCGAAAAATTAGCCACGTCAGAAGCTGCCTACGTTAACCGTCGTCGATTTCTTAAAAATTTGGCCGGTGTGGGGTTAGGTATGGCCGCCACCAGCTGCTACGGTCGCTTAAATGCCCAAGGCACTGAAGCTCTCAATAGTACCTTTGGAGAGCCTCTACCTAACATCACAACGAATCCAGCGTTTGCCGACGCCGGGCGTCCACTAACTGAGCAGAGGTTTGCTAGCCGCTATAACAACTTTTATGAGTTTGGTTTAACCAAAAACATTTGGGAAGACGCTCAAAATTTACCAACAGATCCATGGAAGTTAGAGGTTTCAGGGCTGGTCAAAAATCCAAAAACCTATGACCTTGATGATCTCTATTCAAAATTTCCATTAGAAGAAAGAATTTATCGATTTCGCTGCGTCGAGGCGTGGGCCATGGTGGTGCCCTGGTTAGGGTTTCCCATGCGTCAGCTGCTGGAGGATGTAGAGCCGACATCTGACGCAAAATTTGTGCGTTTTGAGTCGTTTTACGACGAAAAAATTACCAAAGGTCCGTCAATTTCCTTCTCCAACCTCCCCTGGCCTTACCACGAAGGACTGCGCATTGAGGAAATGGCCAATGATTTGGCCTTCTTTGCCGTGGGTATCTACGGACGCACCATGCCTAAACAACATGGAGCCCCTATTCGCATGGTGGTGCCCTGGAAGTATGGCTTTAAGGGGGCCAAATCGATTGTCAAAATAGAGTTTTTAGCAGAGCAGCCTGCTACCTATTGGAATACAATTTCGCCCAATGAATATAAGTTCGAGGCTAATGTCGAACCCGATGTATCCCATCCTCGTTGGTCACAAGAACGTGAACGGATGGTAGGTGAAGGGGAAGCCTGGGATTGGGTTAAGCGAGACACCTTAATTTATAACGGCTATGGGGAATACGTAGCGGATCTCTACACCTAGAGAAAAAAACACCTAAAAAAAAGCCCCTCAGAGCAAGAGTACACCTAGGGCAAGAGTGTTTTCTCCATCTTGCAATGCACAATACCGGCTTCTAAAAAATCAGGACCCGTGATTTTATATCCAATAGCCTGGTAAAAGGCTACTGCCGTTTTCTGAGCGTGGCACCAAAGGTACGGAAGCTGATGATCTTGGGCGATGGATTCGATCTCTTGCATTATTAGCTGTCCCAGCCCCTGGCCTCGAAACCTTGGCAGTACAGCCAGTCGGCCTATCTTTCCATCCGTATCCAGACGGGCGGTGCCTGTAGGACAGTCATCAACTAACGCCAGCACATGGGTGCAAATGGCGTCGCGATCATCCATTTCAAGTTCGATGGGAACACCTTGTTCTACAACAAATACGGTTTCACGGATGGTGCGAATGTCAGAATAGTAGGATGAAAGTTCGCAACGGACAATTTTAGTAGCCATGACAGGGGCTGAATGGGTTTATAAATGACAAGTACCACGGTCACGTCGTCAAACCTATGCACATTGCTGACCCCGACCATATCAATACCGTTTTTGCGTTTCCCTATCGAGGTGTCACGATCCAGATCACCAGCGGCACCCACTTAGGAATGACAATTTACACAGCCTGGATTGACCACGCTACGGGTAGTGCAGTAGCCGTCCCCAAAGCCTACACTCGTAGTGATGCGATTAGACGGGCTAAGAGCTGGGTTACGCGAAAGTTTAGTTTCTGACGCGCAGAAACGGGTAACCGATTGCGCGATTACCCGCTGATAACTTGCTGCCTATCTGTAGAGACTCAACCAGATAACAGGGCCTAGGGGTCAGTTGACTCTTCAGAGCTAATATCTTGTTGAGTCGAAGAATTTTCTTCCTTTCTATCTGGAATAAACAGCTTTTCCAAACGCTCTTTAGACCAACTTTCACTAACGAAAGAAACGGCGCTAATTTCCTCAAGACGCACTAGCCATACGGTACGACGAGATACTTCATCGTCGGGTTCGTCGTCTTCATCTGGTTCATAGACATGGACATAAACGATCTCAACGCAGGTATCGTCTAGATAAACAGGAACACCGCTTAACCCTCCCCAAGGCAGGCGTACCTGAACTTCGGTGCCCTCTTGCATCGCTTCATCTAACCGTTGATGTAGACGCCCCGAATAGGCCTGCTTTTTGCTATCTCCAATCAGGTAAGGTACTTGCCGATTAGTAGTCATGGCGATCCCTGTCAGCTAATGAACAAAGTAAAGTAATCAATTCTTGCTATAGATACGGGCCGATAACGATTAAACCTTGCTGTTAATAACAAGACCTCTTTGCCCAATGTTTGGTTTCTTGAAGTTGGCCATAGAAATCAGTATGCGCTCTAGATAGCCATTAGCGACGAGCTTAGCGCGATCATCTCGTACTTCTAGATTAACTAGTTGGCATCAACGTGACAGTAAGTATTGCTGCACATTACGAATTTAGCTATTTTATCTAGGTTTATTTCGGCTCACATCAGCTTAACCAGCCCTAGAGAACCTATTACACAGACCCGTTTCATCCCGTTTCATTAAGGCATCGCCTTTTTGCGCCCAAGAATAATGCTCAAACTGCCCATTGAGGCTGCTTATAGTAGCGAGCGGTTATAAATTTTCTCCACAGGAATAACGTTAGATAATTACAGCGACGAGGGCATAAATTCCGCAAGCTCAGCCAGTGTATTTGAGATATGGCAAACGTCTTAATGTATCAGGATGTTTGTGCGTCCCATTGGCGTTATCGCCTAATGCTTTCAGAGACTATGACTTGTCCTAACCAATGGGAGCAACGCTATTGAAATGGCCTAAGTTTAATGTTCTCCAAGTATTCGAACAGAGAAAAACAACAATCTTTTTAGATGGATAGCACCCTAGGGAACAATCTTGTTAGCTACTGAATCTTTATATACAAGCTTTTATGGGCTGTGCCTTAAAAACAGACGCAAGCGACATTTACGTTTGACACACTTAGCATCAAAGTAAGTTCCGCGAAAACGAAGCAACCAATTCACAACCTGTCCCAGTGCCAGGTAAAGTAACGCAGCTGGGGGCTACCCTGGCTGTAGCATGTGAGCAATTGAGTGCCTAAACTCCGAACGGTCAGCGAAAGTCGCCCTAAGGGATGTAAACTCACTTTGACAGTTTCGATATTTTGCCGTTGCTGATTTAGTGAATGTGCCGATCTGTTAAAAATGCCATACATTAGCATCTTTCAGATAGAATCATTCCAGGATTGGCAACGTCGATGTTTTTAATGCTACAGCTGTAACATTAAAGTGTCTAAACAGTTCTCAATGTTACCCGTTTTTCAAAACTATTAATGAGCCTTAATACCAAGCTGCCCACCACTGATATGCAAGTCACCAGCATCCGTTTTGAACGGGAGCTTATCGACAAGCTCAAAACCTTGGCTGGCAGCCGTGGGTATCAGTCACTGGTGCGTGAAGTGCTGTGGGACTATGTCCGTCAACATTCAGACGACCCTGGTTTTCAGATACAGCGCCAGCAAATTCGGGTCATCATGGCTGCTGAAGCGCAACGCCGTGAACGCTGTGCCCTAACTGGTGTGACCATTGAACCAGAGGAGGAAATGTGGATGGCGTTTACAACGGATCATGAGTTGGTACCGCTGAGTGTTGATAGTCTGGAAGAGGACTAAAACTTCAGCTCCGTTCATGCCCTCCTCTACTCCATGTCTCTGCGGTAGCGAACGACCTTACAGCAACTGTTGTGGGCAATATTTGACTGAGCTTAATATTGCCCCAACGGCTGAAGCATTGATGAGGTCACGATATGTGGCCTACTGCAATGGCAATGTGGACTACTTGGTCGCGACACGCCATTCATCAACCCGCAGATTTGACGATCGTATTAACCTGGTGAAAAGTGTCAAAACCACGGTGTGGGAAGCACTCACGGTGTTGAATACTCGCCAGGGACGTCAGAACAATAGGACGGGATATGTGGAGTTTATGGCGGTCCACAGCCAACCAAACTGGGGTCAACTTCACGAACGTTCAAGGTTCATCAAAGAAAATGGCCGCTGGTTTTACGTGGATGGTGAAATGCTGCCACCGATTTTACCCAAACGAAATCAGGCCTGTTGGTGTGGAAGTGGTAAAAAATTTAAGCATTGTCATGGATAACGCCTTGGTATTGTTAGGAGCATTCTAGGAAACGTCCCTAGCAATACCAAGCTGGCTCAATCTATCTACTACAAAACACGTAGCCAATTTACGCACTGGACCTCACTCACCAGCTTATATGCTGCGCTAGGTTAATTTCTATGTGGAGACCTCGGCTACTTTAGCGCCACATACAAGGAGTTAACCATGGGTTTGATGATATCGCCTCAGGCTTACAGAGCTTGCCCCAAGCTAAATCTTATTTCAGTCAGTGTACTTGCCCTGGGCATTGCCTTAGGACCTATTCTAAATACTGGGCTAGCCATGGCTAACGATGGTGAAGAGGCCCCTGAACCCGTGAGTTCTCGATTTACCTGTGAACTACAAGACGGTGATTACACGGTGATGTACCGTCCTAAAAGTGAGCCAGGCCAGGCTTATCCGTGGGCTGTCCCAACAGAAATGGGCGGTGGTTGGACACCGGAACGACGCTGTGAAACCATCAGTGCACGACTAGAAGAGTATCGCCCCGATGGTCTGGTGGAGCTACGGACGGATGTTGAAAATGGGTATGACACGGTTTGTGCCACCACTGAAGAAAATTTGGATGACTGTCGGATTGTATTTACTGTGCCACCAGGGCAAGATCCACTAGCTACCCGCGATGCGGTCTTTTCAAATATCACCTTGGCTGATGCGGGGACAGATACCAGTGCAGTCAATACATTTGTGGGGGGAACTAGATTGCCTGAAACAGATTTATTGGGTGTGGGAGATGTGAATGATGAGATTTTTGGAGCTGTGGGAGAAATTTTGGGTGGTCGCTCAACCCGACCCACATCTAGCGCAATTTATCTAAAGCCCTATCTGGACAGCTCCGATGGAGGTACTGGTCTATATCTCGATCAGACAGGTCAGCAATTAAATCCAGAGAATTTTCGCTAAATTCAGATTAGCTACTGAATAGCTGCTTTTCTGAATACTTTTCTACCACTTGCAACTTAATCAATCTTTTTTGGTTGCCAAGCGGTTTTAAGTTGGGCATATTTGTAGGTAATGCCCCGGTTTAGTCAGCACTTACTGTGAACGAGCAATTCTCAATTCGTGGACGGATTGCCTCTGGATATGCCCTGGTATTGGGAGTAGCTGTAGCGGGTGCCGCTGTGGGGCTGCTGGTGGGTAATAGTTATCAAAAACAGGCCCTAGCTGCTTTACAGCAGACAACTGCGGAGCGTGCCTTGCTAAGTGATTTGCAGGTCCGTATCCTCTACAACCATCCGACCAAGCAACTGTCACCCTATCTAGGTAACCCTGGTCGCTTTCGTCTGGAAATTGCGGCGTTACTTGAACGGATTGCAACTGTGCAAACGTTGCTAGCAAAGCGCAAAGCTCTGGCAGTTACTTCGGAGCAAGGGGCTGATAAAAAGCAGCAGGAATTGGGCCGCTTACTGCTGGAATTTGAAGTTATTGCCGAGCAGTTTCACGCACGCGCTGAAGCCTTTGCTTTAGCAATGGATGACCTGGATCAAATGCCAGAGTCTGTCGCAAAGCAAGAGTTGCTGACATTTGTGCAGAGCTCAGAATTTGCTAATTTTATTGAGTTTCCAACGCAGCTGATTATATTTTCAGCCCATCTCGAAGAGCAGGAGCAACTGGCCGCAGTAGCATTGCAGCAGGCTAGTATTTTGCGAATGCAGATTATTGTCGCTAGTCTGATGCTGTCGGTTGCGATCGCAGCCCTAATAGCCCTTTACACCAGTAAGCTGATTGTCCAACCCCTAGAAAAGGTGATCAGCGTAGCCCAGCAGGTAACCAAAGAAAATAACTTTGACCTCCAGGTGCCAACCACCGGGGCAGGCGATATGGGTCGTCTGGCCACGGCCCTCAATCAGCTCATTCGCCAGGTCAGGCTATTACTACAGCAGCTGGGGCAAAAAAACGCAGACTTAAGTAAGGCCCTCAAACAGGTGAACGAGCAGCAGGTTCAACTGGTGCAGTCAGAAAAAATGTCGAGCCTGGGGCAGCTAGTGGCAGGTGTGGCCCACGAAATCAACAATCCCATGAACTTTATTCAGGGGAACCTGGCCCATGTACAAACCTATGCCGAAGACCTGCTGGCGCTGTTAGCCCATTACCAAACCCAATACCCCAATCCATCATCCGAGATTCAGATCAAAGCCGACGCTATCGATATTAAGTTTATCCAAGCGGACCTACCCAAAATCCTAACGTCCATGGAAGTAGGCACAGACCGTATCGACCAAATTGTCAGATCCCTACGCAATTTTTCACGCATGGATGAGGCCACCGCCAAACAGGTCGATTTGCACGAGGGCATCGATAGCACGCTGATGATTTTGAAACAGCACCTCTGCGATATTGAAGTGATCAAACGCTATGGCGCTTTGCCCATTGTCGACTGCTATCCGGGACAGCTCAACCAAGTATTTATGAATGTGTTGGCCAATGCCATCGATGCGTTAACTGACCACAGCCCCGAAGAAACCACCCCACACCAGATCACGATTCGCACCTCATCAAGCCCCGACGGTAAATGGGTCGCGGTTGCGATCGCAGACAATGGCCCTGGAATTCCCGACGAGATCCAGCATCGTATTTTTGATCCATTTTTCACCACCAAGGCCGTGGGTAAAGGAACTGGGCTGGGGATGTCCATCAGCTATCAAATTATTACCGAGAAGCATGGCGGCATCCTGACCTGCCACTCTGAGCCTGGCCAAGGAACCGAATTTATTATTCAAGTTCCCACCACACAAATAGCGGACCCTAAAGCGGTCGAATTAACCGCCGTCTAATGACGCAGGGATCGCCCTCCAGAAAACTGCGGATGTTAAAGCAATGGAGTGTCTACAGCATCAGCCAGGGGGAAGCAGCTGATCGGACCATAGCCCCTTCGCTTCTAACCATTCTCGGTTAAAGATCTTGGACTGGTAGCGAGAACCGCTGTCGCACAGCACCGTGACAATCGTATGGCCAGGGCCCATCTGTTTGGCTAAGGCAACCGCTGCGCCCACATTAATACCGACGGAGCCCCCCATAAAGAGGCCATCCTTGTACAAGAGCTGATACACCACTCGCAACGCTTCATGATCGTCGATGCGAATGGCATCATCTGCCGGAGCTCCGGCCATGTTGCCAGTAACGCGACCGTTACCAATGCCTTCTGTGATGGAGTTCCCCTCAGACTTGATTTCACCCGTTTTGACATAGCTGTATAGACCGCTGCCCATGGGGTCAGCCACCACACACCGAATGTCAGGATTCTTTTCTTTAAGGAACATCGCCGTACCGGCGTAGGTGCCTCCGGTCCCCGTCGCCGCAACCCAACCATGGACGGTGCCATCGGTCTGCTGCCAAATCTCTGGACCGGTGGTGGCATAGTGGGCCTGGCGATTGGCCACATTTTCAAACTGATTGGCCCAAATGGCATTGTCCAGCTCGTCCGCTAGCCGACCTGACACCTTGACATAATTATTGGAGTCTCGATAGGGCACAGCTGGGACCGTACGCACGTCTGCCCCCAGGGTGCGCAGCAGATCAATTTTTTCCTTAGATTGAGTTTCTGGAATAACAATGACGCACTTATAGCCCTTGGCATTGCAAATATGGGTCAGACCAATGCCCGTATTGCCAGCGGTGCCTTCCACAACGGTACCACCGGGTGTTAGCAGTCCTTTTTTTTCCGCATCTTCGATGATAAATAAGGCGGCTCGGTCTTTAACCGAACCACCGGGGTTAAGAAATTCGGCCTTACCTAGGATTTCACAGCCAGTTTCGTCGGAAAAACTATTCAACCGAATCAGCGGGGTATTGCCAACGGTGCCAACAAAACCTTGCTTGATATCCATAGGAGCCTTCATGCCGTAAACGTTGGGTGTGCAGTCTTTTTATCCTAATGGGGAATGGGCCATGGAAAGCGATAGAGACAGGAAAAACCCACACCCTAGGACCAAAATCTCAGATCAATGGACGTATCTAAAGCTGGCAACTTCGAAATCAAACCGGCTTCAGCTAACTGCTGGGCAGATCGCTGCCAGCGCTCCGACTTGATGCGACCGATCGCTTGGCCATCGCGCTCCACATACCCAGCAATAATTTCTAGAGACTGGGCTTGATAGTCAATATCTTGGTAGTCCGGTTCAACGTAGCGCTCCACCAAAAGGTTAGCCGTTTGCAAGGGATGGGCAATGGCCCAACGCCAGCCAGCAAAGGTGGCTGCCAAAAAGCGATGGACCGTCTGGGGGTGTTCGAGCAGCAATCGAGCAGGGGCAAAGATGACCTGGCTGTAGGCATCAAAACCATAGTCGCTAAACGTTAGCAGATTAGGAGACTGCCCCAGACGACGGGACAGCTTTAGAGGTTCGTCTAGGGCATAGCACTGTACTGCATCAAACTCGCCGTTAATCAGTCGCTGGTACTTATCTCGGTAGGGAATGTCGATCAGGTCCAATTGCCCAGGATCGATCTGGTGCTGGGCCAAGACCAGCTCTAGGGCTTTGCGACCATCGCTGTGAATGCCGATGCGTTTGCCTGGAAGCTGCTGAAGATCGTTGAGGGCTGTCTCTGGCAGACTCATTAGGGATAGGGGAGATGCTTGGAGCATGGTTGCGATCGCAACCACCTCTACCCCCTGGGCCTGGGCCGTTAAAATCAGCGACTCCTCTGCACAGCCAATCGTATGGGGCTGAGACACAACGGTTTGCACCACATCCAGCCTCGGTGGAGCAGCCTTTAGGGTGACCGCCAGCCCCTGCCGACGATAGTCACCATGGGCATCAGCCACACACAGTCCAGCAAACTGAGCGTTAAGCCGCCAGTCCAGCTGCATGGTCAGTGGCTGCAGCCAGGGCAAAACCCCAAGCCCAGCCTGCAAAAAAACGCGCCGAGATATCACCAATGGCCTCTCTAAATGCCTCTCCACATAAATTTATAGCGTTGGTCCCATTGGTTAGAACAAGTCATAGACTCTGGGCGCAAACGCCCTAATACATCAGGACATTAACCATTAAAACCAAAAGGCCGCCCGTTAGAGCAGCCTTTTGGTTTTAACAGATCTAAATTTTGCCGGGCCTGAGCCCATTCACTCAGACTACTTGTTGGGCTGAGGAGTCATACGCAGATAGGGCTTAACCTCTGTCACCCCCTTAGGAAACTGCTGCTTAGCATCGTCAGTGGAGATCGAAGGGACCACAACACAGTCGCCGCCATCCTGCCAGTTAGCAGGGGTGGCCACCTTGTGATAGTCAGTCAGCTGCAACGAATCGATGACGCGCAGAATTTCGTCAAAGTTACGCCCCGTGCTTGCCGGATAGGTAATGGTCAGACGCAGCTTCTTATTGGGATCAATCAAGAATACGGACCGTACAGTCAGCGTATTACCCGTGCTGGAATTGGGGTGGATCATCCCATACAGCTCAGATACCTTCTTATCCTCATCCGCCAGAATGGGATAGTCAACGGAGGTACTTTGGGTCTCGTTAATATCGCCGATCCAGCCTTTATGGGACTCTACGCCATCAACGCTGAGGGCAATGGTTTTTACATTGCGCTTATCAAACTCGGCGCGATATTTAGCCACAGTCCCTAGCTCAGTAGTGCACACAGGCGTGTAGTCAGCCGGATGAGAGAAAAGAACGACCCAGCTATCGCCAGCCCACTCATAAAAATTGATATCCCCAGCCGAAGATTTCTGGGTAAAGTCTGGAACCTGATCGCCTAGTTGAAGAGCCATAACGGAATTTCCTGATTGTTTCCTTACATCAAAATGCCTGGAGTAAAGCCTTACGCTGAGGCTATTCCGGCTAACTATCCCATAAACCCCGGTATTCCGACCGGAATTTAGATGATTCTTAATCATCGTAGCGTGAAAGGATTCAAATGGTATCAATCGCAGCAGTTGTCTACGAGTAAATATGTATATTTTTTAACCTTGCTGAGCCTATCTGGTGAGCCTGAAGCAAAGACCTCACAAGGTATCGGCCCCTTAACTACCACCAGCTGATAGCTAGTTAGAAATGTCAGCAATCGTTATGAATCTGGGGCGTTGCTGATCCTCGGGATGATTTTATCTGTCAGGTGCTGCCCTACGGCATATTTATGTGATCGGTTCAGCCTCTAAACCAGCAACGGTAATCTGGCGTCTACTCGGGTGTTACTGAGCTTTATCCCTTTCCTCTGCCCATTACAACCAATACCGATTAAGCTTAGGAACTGTAGCATCCAAGGAAAACCCATGGCAGAGACAGCTAAACGAGTCCTGTTGGTAGATGATGAACCGGGTCTGCGGGAAGCGGTTCAAGCCTATTTAGAAGACAGCGACTTTCAGGTGCGCACCGCCAGTAATGCCACCGATGGTCTGGAGTTATTGCAGCAAGAAACACCAGATGTGCTGATTTCTGACATCATGATGCCCGAGGTGGATGGCTACACATTTTTAAAGCAGGTGCGCGAAGATCCCCGCTACAGGTCATTGCCAGTCATTTTCTTAACGGCCCGCGGGATGACGAGCGATCGCATCCAAGGCTATAACGCTGGCTGTGATGCCTATCTCTCTAAACCCTTTGATCCAGAAGAACTGGTGGCGATGGTGACTAATTTGATTGAACGTCAGGCTGCCCGCACCCCCGAGGCTGGGGCGGTGCCCGATATTGCCGCCATGGCCCGGCAAATTGAGGAAATCAAGGCTCTGCTCACCCAGCGCGGCACCATCCCCCAAAAAACGTCGCCCATTCGCATTGACCTTACCCCCCGCGAGCAGGATGTCTTGAACCTGGTGGCGGAGGGCCTCATGAATAAAGAAATCGCCAGTCGTCTGGGCACCACGGTCCGTAACGTGGAAAAGTACGTCAGCCGACTATTTGGTAAAACCGGTACCAACAGCCGCACGGAGCTAGTCCGGTTTGCCCTAGAGCATGGATTGGTGACGACCTAAAAAGGCGATCAAAATACCTGGAAATACCGGCAATATCGGCAATCCCAAAAATACGGTAGAGAGGCCCCATGGGAGTCCCTACCGTATTTTTGATCGTGGAGTCTAATCAAACAAATTCAACGGAAACGGGCCGTAGGTGCCATTCACCAGGTCGTATTCTGGCTCGCTAGCATGGAACGAGACTAGCACTCCACGATTAGGCCCCACATAGTCATCTAGATACCAAGCTCCCTTAAGGGTGTTGAACTTGATATAAACTGCGCCCTCTCGCTCAGGCAGATCCAGGTTAATAGAGCGACACAGTCGACCTACGTAGGCTTCTGTGGCAGCTTTGCCCGCCGCCAGCGTATCGGTGCAGATGCCTAAGGTTTCGTAGTCAGCTAAGTCGCTAAACCACAGCAGCGCTTCGATCAGTTCTTGCTTTTGCGACTTGGACAGCGTGGGTGGCACGGCTAGATTGCTGAACTGGGCTAGCCGCTGACGCACTTTTTTAATATTGACGGATGTGGGCTTGAGGTTGGGCATAGCGCCTGGGTTAGATGTGGACTCCCTATGATTTTGTTCGGGTGGGGTCGCTATTGGGAGCGGTGATGGGCTCACTAACGTGAGGGCTCACTGACGTGATGGGCTCACTGACGTGATGGGCTCACTAAATCATGGTGATGCCGCTGCACAACAGCGCGGTGACCATTATGCCACTGCATCTACACCTATGACATTCACCTGCGATCGCACCCAAGAAACCCACAGCACCTACAGCCTACGGGTGAAGGATATGCCCACGGAGCAACGCCCCCGTGAACGGCTAATCGCCTGCGGCGCAAAAAGCTTGACCCCGGCTGAACTAATCGCCATTTTGCTAGGCACCGGCGTCAGTCGAGGCAACAAACTATCGGCGGTCAACCTGGGTCAGTATATTCTCAACGAGCTGGCAAAAGACGGCAGTTCATCGTTAGATGCCCTGAGGACAGTTACCCCTCAAGAGCTGATGAAGATCCCCGGTATTAAGCTAGCCAAGGCCACCACTATCGTCGCTGCCCTGGAGCTGGGCAAACGGGTCTTACAAAACTGCCCCGCCGAACTCACGGTGGTGGATGATCCCGCTGTTGCCGCCGCTGCCCTTAGCCAAGATTTAATGTGGCAGACCCAGGAGAGATTTGCGATCGCGCTGCTCGACATTAAACATCGACTGCTGGGCACCAAAGTAATTTCCCTGGGCACAGCCACCGAAACCCTGGCCCATCCAAGAGAGATTTTTCGAGAAGTGATCAAACAAGGTGCAACCCGCGTGATTGTAGCCCACAACCATCCATCGGGGGTGCTCCAGCCCAGCGACGCAGACTTAGATTTGACCCGTCAACTGCTAAACGGCGCAAACATATTGGGCATTCCCCTGCTAGACCATCTCATTTTAGGCAACGGGGATTTTTTAAGTCTGCGCCAGACAACGACACTATGGGATCAGCAGGTTGAGTGACTTTTAAAGAAGATTTAACAGCTCTTTAGAAACCACATTTTTTGTTGCCTAACTGGCAGCAACTAAGCATAACTCAACAAATATTCATTAAGAAATGGGATTAAGGCGTCACTCCCACCTGGTATCCACATTCGATGATAGGTTTGAACCTACTGACTAGAACAAACTCTCTACGCCACAGCGTCTCATAACAAAGGAGTTATGGACTCTAGCTTTATTTTTCCTAACGTTTTAAATTCTCCCGTCTTGTTCTTCTTTACCGGCATGACGGCTATAGCGCTTAAAGCAGAGGTAGAGAGTCTTAACCCGATCCCCCTGCTCTTTTCACTGGGCCTCTTGTTTACCGTCGGCCTTAACGGGGCGCATGAACTCCACAACATAGGTGTAACACCAGACATGGCCCAGGGCCCGATGGTAACGGTGGAATTGGCAACATTTGTATCAGTAGTTATTTATTCTTTCTTTATCTTGCGGTTAAAGCCAGAACTCTACAATGCGGCAGAGGTTTCAGCCGCATACGGCTCTATTCGTGCGGTAACGCTTGTAACGGCTAGCTCTGGTCTCTCTGGGGTAAATGTGGACTCTTGTAGTCCTGTGGTAGCCGCCTTGGCATTAATGGAGTCTCCAGCTATTATCGTTAATCTTCTTTTACGGCTTTTAAGGGCGAGAGTTTTTGCCCACCGACACGACAGCCAGAAGTCACAGGAGACGTTTGGCTGGGGTAACGGCCTGCGAAGGTCCTGTCTTGATGGTTCGGTCTTTTTATCGATGGGCAGTTTGTTAGTGGGGCAGGTGTGGCCTGGTCCCTTAAATTTCCGTTTCACATCACCATCAGCATTCCAAGTTACTTTCAATTAATTCAGAACTTTTGGGGTTAGACATCGATCATGACCATCTCTCTAGGCGGCCTCTTACCGCACCTCAAGTTCAATAATCTACGGGGAGACTTCTTCGGTGGCATTACCGCAGCCGTGGTGGCCTTGCCCCTGGCTTTGGCTTTTGGTGTTGCCTCTGGTGTCGGCCCCATTGCGGGTCTCTATGGGGCCATGTTTGTCGGCTTTTTTGCGGCCCTGTTTGGCGGCACCCCCTCCCAAGTGTCAGGACCAACAGGCCCCATGACGGTGGTCATGACCGCTACCGTGGCCGCCTTGCTCGCCAAAAATCCAGAAACGGGTCTGGCCATGGCCTTTACCGTTGTCATGCTCGGGGGTCTGTTTCAGATTCTGATGGGGGTGCTGCGGCTGGGCAAATATATTACCCTCATGCCCTACACCGTTATTTCTGGCTTTATGTCAGGGGTGGGGGTAATTATTATTTTGCTAGAGATCGGTCCCCTGCTGGGCTATGAAACCGGTGGTAGCGTCATGGATTCGGTACGCCAGTATCCAGAAATCCTGAGCAATATTGATCCCATTGCGACTGGTCTCGGTCTCCTCACCCTGGCGATCGTTTTTGCAGCGCCCGCCCGCCTCAATCGGATTATCCCTGCCCCCCTAATTGCCCTGGTGGTTTGCACCATCATCTCAATCCGGTATTTCCCCAACAGCGGCATCCCTCGCATTGGCGATATTCCCTCCGGGCTACCCAGCCTGCAGCTGCCTCAACTCACCTTAGGCAATCTTAAGGACATGCTGGGTTACAGCATCATGCTGGCGTTACTAGGAGCCCTCGACTCACTCCTCACCTCCCTAGTCGCAGACAGTATTACCCGCACCCAACACAACTCGGATCGAGAGCTGGTGGGCCAGGGCATTGGTAACTTTCTATCTGGCCTATTTGGTGGGTTACCGGGGGCTGGGGCCACCATGCGTACCGTGATCAATGTGCGCTCCGGTGGTAGAACCAACCTTTCTGGCATCATCCATGCCATCACATTAGCGGTGATTGTGCTGGGGGCCGGGCCTCTAACAGAACCCATTCCCCATGCGGTGCTAGCGGGTATTTTGATCAAAGTGGGGATCGATATTATTGACTGGGGGTTTTTACGGCGGGCTCATCGATTGTCCACCAAAGGGGCTGGCCTGATGTATCTGGTCATGGGGCTCACCGTATTTGTAGACCTCGTTACCGCCGTCGCCGTCGGTGTCTTTTTGGCGAACCTGCTAACCATTCAGGCCCTCACCGACCTCCAAGTCAAAGACATGCGGGCAGTGACCCATGGTGACAATGAAAATTGGCTCACCCCCCATGAGCGTTCTATCCTGAAAGCGGCCAAAGGCAGAATTTTAATGTTTCACCTGAGCGGCCCCATGAGTTTTGGTGCGGCCAAGTCTATTTCCAGACGGCTAGCAATTGTGGAAGATTATGAAATCTTGATCCTAGATCTGACCGCCGTCCCCAGATTAGGTGTAACGGCCCTTTTGGCCATTGAAACCATGATTAAGGATGCCCTGGATAAACGTCGAGAGGTATTTTTGGTAGGGGCCCAGGGCCAGGTCGAGCACAGACTAAAACGGTTGGAACTTCTGCAAAAACTTTCCCCAGCTCACCAGGTATCTGAACGCATCATTGCCCTGGAACGTTCTATGGAAATCCTTCGCAACTATGCCACCCCGGCAGAAGTCTAAATAAACCAATGGGGCGCGTGTCCATGGTCGTGTCTATGGGTGCCGTCAAACTGAACGATCCCACTGATACCTAACACAGGTATGCTTTTCTTACATGATTAGCATACCTATTCATCATGGCTGAGTCCTCTGAGGGTTATAACCCTTGGGCTTTTGGTCCATGATGGTTCCATGGATATGTGTTTTTTGGGTGCTGACCGGACAATGGCTTTTCCGTGGGAAATATGCGTTTAGTATTAGACTACGTACATTGCTGTTGCCAAAATTTTAGGAATCACGTGTGACCTGAACGATGTACATCGAGCTACAGAGCTGGCATGGGTGTCATGGGCCAGGTGCAGGCATGACAGGCAGAGGCTCTAGCCATCGTGTTTATTGTCAGGATGATGTTTGATTGCAACTATTGGTTTAATCCATCTGTCAATGTATAGCCCAAAGCAAACGTTAGTTAGCACATTTGTTAGCTACTTACAGGAAACCTATGAATCTGTTTTTGGGCAAGGTGAACACCACCATGTCGATTTTTTAGGGTCCGTCGCTGGCATGGTCTTAGACACGATTGCCCAGAGCGACGCGCTCTACCATGACCTGGAGCATACTATTTTAGTCACGTCCGTTGGACAGGAAATTTTGCAGGCTAAACAGCTCTGCGAAGGCCCTGAGAGCGTAACCTCAAGGGATTGGCTGCACCTGATGATTGCCTTGCTGTGCCATGACATTGGCTATTGCAAAGGTATATGCCAGCAGGATGACTGTGACCTGGGACGCCAAACAACAGGGTTGGGAGATGAGTACGTTTTTTTGCCCTTCGGTTCAACGGACGCCTCCTTAAGTAACTATCACGTGGATCGCGGTAAGCAGTTTGTGAAAGAACAGTTTCATGATGAACACCTGATAGATCTGACGACGGTACAGCAGATTATTGACCTGACCAGGTTTCCGGTTCGTCAGGGCAGCCTGCCCGATCCCCAAGGGTTAGCCACGTTAGGGCGTTCGGCAGACTTGATTGGGCAATTTAGCGATCGCAACTATCTGCAAAAGCTGCCCGCCCTGTTTTATGAATTTGAGCAAAATGGCACCAATGAAACCCTAGGCTATCGCCATCTGATCGATGTGCGATCAGGACTGCCAGAGTTTTATCGCAAATGTGTGCACGGGTATATAGAAGATGCGATCGCATATCTAAATCACACACCAGCAGGTCAGAAAATCGTGACAGAACTCCAGGCCAACGTATCCAGTCTCTGATTGCCCTCTGCAAATGGAACAGGCTTAAAAACCGCTTCTACCCAGCAATAGCAGGCATCCATAGGACAATCCCCCCCGTGCAATCGTCCTTCAGCCAGGGGCTCACCATGGGCAACCAACGTATTAATTAAGTTTTACTAGTCGTATCTACTAACATCCATACCCATAGTTGCGGAAAGACCCTAAACTAGGTGCTGTTCTTCACCGCAATACCAATGGCTCCAATCAATTCCAGTAAACCCAAAGCTGCTGCTGAGACAGACGTAACCGAGCCTGCTGTTGCAGCTCCCGAACCAGCCACCGAAAAACCGGTCGACACCGACAACCTCGACACGATCTTTAGCGCCCTCAAAACCTTAATGACGACGGTGGACAAGTTACAAAAATCACGTCAGGAAGTGGGCAACATTAAACCTTTAATTGTGCGGATGCTAGACGGAGAACTACTATCGGGGGAGGAGCTAGACCAGCTCAAAACTGGAGTCAGCGGTCTGTCTAAGCTGGTAAAGATTTACAGCGACTATCAAACTGCCCTCGAAAAAGCTCAGCCTGCTAGGGAAATTCTAGATACGGTTCTAAAGTAATCAGTGCCTCAGAGATAGCGCTCCTGTTTCCTCGGTCTCATCCCACGACTGCAGGCAACCTTTTTGACGGCGGCAACGGTTCCAACGTTGGTGGTGATGGCCAGGTAAGCCCCATGCAATTCTTTAAGTTTTGTAACACAATGGGGAAACGATGAGTGATGCTTACCTTCCCCATGACCGCTACCTACACTGAACGCCCACCAGAAAGTTCTACAACCCTAGCTGCTGGTGGCCCAGATCCACAGCGGTTTGACTGGTGTGAAGCCTGGTATCCCGTCCACTATGTCGAGGATCTCGATAAAACCAAGCCCACCCGTTTCACCCTGCTAGGGCAAGCTGTGGTCATTTGGTGGGAGCCCAAATCACAGACCTGGAGCGTCCTGGCTGACCAATGTCCCCACCGGTTAGCACCGCTGTCGGAAGGCCGGATTAATGAAGCAGGACAGTTGGAATGTCCTTATCACGGCTGGGCATTCTCGGGGGAAGGTAAGTGTGAGCACATTCCCCAACAGCCAGCGGATAGTGAGGCCCACCTATCGAACCGGGCCTGTGTAACGTCCATGCCAACGGCAGTACGGCAGGGATTGTTGTTTGTCTATCCGGGTAAGGTAGCCAATGCGGCACAGGTGGAGATACCCATTATTGAAGCGGTGGAAGAGGAACCCGATGGCTGGGTGATGCTCAACACATTTCGAGATTTGCCCTACGATGCGCTAACGCTTTTAGAGAATGTGTTGGATGCCAGCCATATTCCCTACACGCACCATCAAACAGTGGGCAAGCGAGAGAATGCGGCCCCCATGCAAATGGATATTGTGGCATCAGGGAAGCAAGGGTTTCAGGGAATTTGGCCAGAGGGACCGCGCAAGGGGGCCTTGGGAACACAGCACACGACGTTTGTGGCTCCTGGGTTGATGTATCACGATCTGACGTCAAAACAGTTTGGTAGAACGCTGACGGTGGTCTACGCAACACCGATGAGAAAAGGGGAATGCCGTCTGTTTGCGCGGTTTCCGTTTAAATTCTCGTCAAAGCTACCGGGCTTTTTTATTAAACTGACTCCACGCTGGTATAGCCATGTGGGTAACAATCGTGTGTTAGAAGATGATCAGATCTTTTTGCACATTCAAGAACGATTGTTGGAGAAACAACAACAACAGCCCTATGCACAGAGTTGTTATTTGCCAACCCAGGCAGATCGGTATGTGGTGGCGTTTCGTAAATGGATTAGTGATTTTGAGGCGGACCCATTTGAAGGGGAAGCGTTACCACCGGAGCTGTCTACGGATGCGTTGATGGACCGATATAATTCCCATACAAAGCACTGCGGGAGCTGCGGTCCGGCGTTGAAACGGATTAAGGCAATTCGAAAGGGAATCGTGATTTTTAGCGCTACGGTTTGGTCTTTGTTGCCGTTGGTCATTGCAACGACTGAAACGATACCTTGGTTAACTGGCGCTGTTTTGACCGGAATGCCTTTGTTGGCGATGGCTATATGGCTATGGTTAGGAAATTTAGAACAGAAGTTTTATAAGGGTGATGCAATTCCACCACGTAATTTACCTGGATAAGGCGGACCCTAAGTGAAAAATATCCTATCCACTTAGTTAACTTTATCGGCGTTGCTGCTCTCGGGATGATTTTATCTGCAAAATGCTGTCCTATGGGCATATTGAACCGCTCGGTTCATCCTCTAAATCAGCAACGGCACTTTATCAGAGCATTGAGATGGAAGAGAATCGTATTTTGCTGATGGTTAACCTGTGCCTTAAGCAAGATTAGGACGCTCCATCACAGTATGGAGTCGTTCACGCAATCAGTATGGTGGCTGATGCTACCGCTGATGTTACTTTTTATACAAACAACTTGTAGTTTTATCAGACAGGATTAGAGTTTAAAGCATGGTTTTCCCTATCTATTGACAGATGGGGTTTGTAGTTTTGTCTATCTTGCTTATCCAAGTCTGTAAATCTACTTAGCAGTCGTGGATAAGTCAATGAGGTTCCGTTACCTGTGGTCCTTCAGATACTGACCACTGATAGTGCCAGACTTTATGCATCTACTTATTAAAATCCATGGCTGACTTATTCATTTCTTACTCTCGAAAAGATACAGAGTTTGTCCGCATTCTTGATGCCGCGTTAATCCGAAGTAAGTATGATACCTGGGTCGATTGGCAAAATATTCCACTGACCGCAGACTGGTGGCAAGAAATAGAGTCTGGAATTGAGGCAGCCCACACTTTTATTTTTATTTTGAGCCCCGACTCAGTTGCTTCTAAGGTCTGTCGTAAAGAAATTGAGCATGCTGTAAAAAACAACAAACGGCTGATCCCGATTGTGCGCCGCAATGTTGATGTGAAGGCCGTACATCCTGAACTAGGAAAGATAAACTGGATCTATTTTCGAGAACAGGATGACTTTGAGGCTAAGTTTGTAGACCTTGTAAAAAGTATTGACATCGATTTAGATTATTGGAAAGCCCATACTGTGCTCCTCACCCAGGCAGTGGGCTGGGATAAAAGCGACAGAGATAACGGGCTGCTATTGCGGGGTCGTGTCTTGGAAGAGGCGGCGCAATGGTTGATTCACTCAAGCACGGGTAAGGAACCCAGACCTACCCAGTGTCAGATAGATTATGTCTCTGCTTCGGTAGCCGCTCGCAGAGCCACAAATAACTTACAGCGAGTCACCATCGGTATTTTAGGTACCCTATTGGCAATGGCTGTGGGGACCGGAGGGTTTGCATTTGCTCAATATGGTGAAACTCAACGGGCTCTTAACATTGCAGAAGCAGCTAAGGATAAGGTGTTTGATCTGACTGCGATCGCAAAATATCAGCGGATACTTGCTCGAGCCAGACAGTTTAAGCAACAAGAATTAGACAAAGGTACCCTGTTGGCAACGGAGGCCATCAAAGGATTACGGGATAAACAGGCGGCTACTGGCGAAGCTAGCTATGTGTTGTACGACAGTTTGACATTACTGCCTTCCAAAAAGTCTGTTGTTGGCCATGATAAAGCGGTTCAAAGGGTGATCTTTAGTCCCGATGGCCACTATCTTGCGACCCGCAGCAATGACAATACGGCTATACTATGGGACTTACAGACAAACCAGGAGATAAAAAAGTTAAGTCCTGAAGGAGATATTAGAGAAATAAATTTTAGCCCCAATAGTAGATATTTTATTGTTCAAAGTAGCGATAGTGTTCCACTAATATGGGATTTGCAAGAAAATAAAGCAGCCAAACGCTTTAATTCCCAAGAACAGCTGGCAGAGGTGAGTTTTAGCCTCAATGGTCGCTATCTAGCCACGTTGAGTGAAAGCAACATAGCGACACTCTGGGATTTGCAGAATAATCAGCAAGTTAAAGAATTTAAGTCCCAGAAAAGTGTTGAGAAACTTATATTTAGTCCTAAAAGTCAGTATCTTGCCATTCTAAGTACTGGCAACCGGATCACCCTGTGGAACCTACAGAAAAAGCAGATAGACCGTAGACCTATTACATATTATGGAATGGCTCATGATGTGCGATTTAGCCCTAATGATGGCTATTTTGCTTATCGCCTGAATGAGAAGAAAATTTGGGTTCAGTCTTTGACGGAATCTCGTCATTCTGAGATTAGTCATGTGGGAAATGTAGAAGATATTCGTTTTAGCCCTAATAGCGCCTATGTTGCTAACCGCAAGACTAGCGACCTGGCAAGGGTGTGGGACCTTCAGAAAAATCGCAATGTTAACAACATTACCCACCAAGGCGCAGTGGAAGGACTTAGTTTTAGTGCTAATGGTCGCTTTTTAGCGATCAGTGGTCAGGATAATACGGCGATTGTCTGGGATTTACAACAGAAAGATGAGCTTATCCGTATTGTCCATGATAGTAAGGTGGTGGACCTTCAGTTTAGTCCCAACAATCGGTATCTTGCTACCCGTAGTGAGGGGACTAAAAGTATGAGGGTTTGGGATCTATGGGAAAATAAAGAAGCGGCTCGGATTGCCCATGGGGGAAGTATTGAGGACTTTAGCTTCAGTATCGACTGCCGCTATCTAGCCACCGGCAGTCGTGATCATACGGCGAAAGTTTGGGACTTAAAAGATAATCGAGAAGTTGCGCGGATTATCCATGATGGTGCCGTCACCGATTTGAGCTTTAGCCCGGACGGTCGCTATATTGCCACCGGCAGTCGAGATAGGACAGCAAGGGTTTGGGATTTGCGATCGCAACCACAAGTCGCCAGTATTGCCCACAATGATACGTTAGAGGATGTCAGCTTCAGCTCGGATGGTCGTTATATCGCCACCGGCAGTAATGACAATATGACTAAGGTGTGGGACCTGGACAAGCAGCAAGAGTTTACCCACATTGCCCATGGAGATAGTGTTCAGGATGTGGACTTTAGCTCGAATAATCTCTATTTGGCTACCGCCAGCGATGATAACATCGCTAGAGTGCTGAGCTTACGGGACAAAAATAAAATCACCCAGATTGTTCATAAACAGCCAGTAAAAAGCGTGGCATTTAGTAAAGACAGCCGCTATCTGGCTACGAACAGCTCAGATAACATAGTAAGAATTTGGGAATGGCAGAAAAACAAGGAGATTGCCCGTATCTCCCATGAGGCAGAGATTGTGAGTGTAAGGTTCAGCAATGATGGCCGTTATGTTGCCACCGGTGGCAACGACAATATTTCAATTTTATGGGACATTAAAGACAATAAGCAACTGGCCCGCATTGTGCATGAGGGAGAGGTGACAGATGTCGGGTTTAGTCATAATAGTCGTTATCTAGCCACTGGAAGTAATGACAATATAGCGAGAGTGTGGGACCTAGAACAAAATGAGGAATCTATCCGAATGGTGCATGAGGGTCCGGTGATCGCTGTTAGCTTCAGCCATGATGACCGCTATCTAGCAACTGGCAGCTTGGATAAAACAGCAAAGGTCTGGGATTTTAAAGAGAACCTAGAATTAGCCCCAATTATTCATGATGATGAGGTGACAGATGTGAGCTTTGGCAGTAGTGGTCGCCATTTAGCCACTGGCAGTGTAGATAAGACGGCAAGAGTCTGGGAGCTAACGTTAGCGACCGAATGGGATCCTGAACAGGTGGCAGAAGAAACGGCGCAGCAGCAGATACAGGAGATCGTCCGAATCCCCCATGAAGACGTTGTGGATAGTGTACACTTAGGCGCTAATGGCAAGACCCTGCTAACCCAAAGCGGTAATACGGCTAAAGTTCTATCAATTGTGATTGAGGATTTAATTGGAGAAGCCTGTAGGCGCTTACCCCGCAATCTGACTACCCAAGAATGGAACCAGTTCTTTAGAAGTGAGGCCTATAGTAAAACATGTCTCAACTTATCGGGTCCTAGCGATTAAACATAGACAATTTTGTAGGGGGCACTCCCTTGTAGAGGGCACTCCCTTGTAGAGACCCTTCGATACCGGGTGCTATCAGTCAAGATTTCGTATTAGCAGTTCTGCCACAC
>ERZ1740065.103-NODE-103-length-36448-cov-6.135108_pt1 | contig 36448 bp, 40 predicted proteins | sample MGYA00581738_ERZ1740065 | MGnify/ENA primary metagenome ERZ1740065 (study PRJEB43018, sample SAMN04849749) | marine metagenome | isolation source: floating plastic debris | place: Pacific Ocean | collected 2008-09-01 | study: EMG produced TPA metagenomics assembly...
CGGTACGCGCTGCTGGCGCTGCGGCGCGAGATCGCACCGGGTGTTCTTGATTATGCAGCACCAGTCTGGAAAGTGCTGAATGAAAAGCGCAAGGCGGGCAAACGCATCCTCTTCGAAGGGGCGCAGGGGGCATTGCTGGACATCGATTTCGGCACCTATCCCTTTGTCACCTCGTCGAATGTGATCGCCGGGCAGGCGGCGACCGGCGTGGGCATTGGCCCGGGGTCCATCGCCTATGTCCTTGGCATCGTGAAGGCCTATACCACCCGGGTGGGTGAGGGGCCGTTCCCGACCGAGCTGGACGATGCGGATGGTCAGCGGTTGGGCGAGCGCGGCCGTGAGTTCGGCACCGGGACCGGGCGCAAGCGGCGCTGCGGCTGGTTCGATGCGGTGCTGGTGCGCCAGACCTGCGCCACCTCGGGGGTGACGGGGATCGCGCTGACCAAGCTCGACGTGCTCGACGGGTTCGAGACGCTGAAGATCTGCGTGGGCTACGAGCTTGACGGCCAACGCATGGATTATCTGCCGACGGCGGCGGATCACCAGGCGCGCTGCGTGCCCGTCTACGAGGAGATGCCGGGCTGGTCGGAATCGACGGAAGGCGCGCGCAGCTGGGCCGAACTGCCCGCCAATGCGATCAAATACGTGCGCCGGATTGAAGAGTTGATCCAATGCCCCGTCGCGCTACTCTCTACTTCGCCGGAACGCGAGGACACGATCCTTGTCACGGATCCCTTTGCCGATTGAGACCGCCGATGCCCGTCAGTTACAAAGCCCGCCGCCGATTATCCCTGCTGATCCTCCTGGTGGGTCTGCCGGTCTATATCGTGGTGGCGATTTCGGTGATCAACTGGCTGGAACGGCCGTCGATCCTGGTGGAGCTGTTGGTCTATGTCGTGCTTGGTATTGTCTGGGCGCTGCCGTTCAAGTTCATCTTCAAGGGCATTGGGCAGGCCGATCCGGACCAACCTGACCGCTGATACAGACGGGGTGCGAAAACGCGAAAAGGCAGGTCTGGTGACCTGCCTTTTTCTTTTTCAGAGCCTTAGCTCGCCGCCCGCTCGTCCGGTTTGAAACCGATGGCGTCGGAGGCGGCAAAGCGTCCGCCCTTGATCTTCTCGATCTTGCCCGCGCGCAGCAGTTGCCCGAAGGACCGCAGCCCGTCTTCGCGGCTGAACTCGCCGCAATCGGCCTGGCGTACCCGGGTCATCAGCTGCGGGCGGGAGAACTGCTCGTGCCCCTCGACAAAGGCGAGATAGGCTGCCGCCGCTTCCAGCACGTCGGGCAGCTTGGTCGCGCCCATCTGTTCGGCGAATTCGGCAAAGCCGGTGTCTTCGGCGAACTCCAGATCGTCTTCCAGCGTCGCGGCGACGCGGCGCGGGGTCACGGGGCCGGCATCCGCCAGCGCCTCATCATCGATGCGCTGCTCGGCCACCAGTTTCAGCGGGGTGGGCCGCTGGTCTGCCGGACGTTCGGTCCGGTTGCCCGAGGCGACCGGGCGGCGCGGTTTGACCACCTGTGCAAGATCGTTGCGATAGGCCTTGGTGGTCTCCTCCTCGGAGGCCTCCTTGGCCATGGATTTGTCGGCAAACCGGGCGGCGACGGCGGCGCGCAGATGCGCAAAGGCGCTGCGCCGCGTGGCCCCTTCGGGCTCCTCCATCTGCTGATCGGCTTCGGCCATCAGCCGGGTGACATCCTCCGCCGCATCCGCATCGATGGGCGGCAGACTGTCGCGCGCGGCCTGCTTGTCGGTCTCTTCCTCTTCCTCATCCGGCGCGTTTTCGGCGGCAACCGCGTCCAGCTCGCGCTGCAGCTCTTCCTCTTCCTCCGCGGTGAGCACGGCGGCGTCGCTTCCGTCGAACTCTTCCAGATCACCGGCTTCGAGCGCGGCTTCGAGATCGGCACGGTCCACCTTGAGAACGCGCCCCTTCACTGCCGTCGCTTCCGCATCGGGCGCGTCCGTGTCCTCAGGCGCCTCTTCTGCCGTTGAGGTCAGGTCCTCGGTGGCATCGGCATGGTCGCCAAAGAGGTTCTCTTCGGCATCCTCTGCCGTCACCTCATCCTCATCCGCGCCGAGCAGGCTGTCTTCGCCCGCGGCCCCCTCGGCGTCGAGGCGGCTCAACACGGCGGAGAGGTCGTCCTCCTCCGGCTCCGCCTCGGCTTCGGCGGCGATCTGATCATCGACCTCGAAGGCCTCTTCGATGTCCTGCGCGGCCTCGTTCAAGGCGCTGTCCGCCTCCGTTTCGGCCTCGGCTGAGGTGTCTTCGGAGGGCTGCACGGCCATGTCAAAGGGCATGTCGAGAATATCGACCGGCTCCGCCGCGGCGGTGCTGTCCTCCTCGTCATAGGAGTCGTCATCATTTTGCGACACAACTTCGCGGATGCGCTGAAGCTTGGCCGCAATGCTCTCCGACGTGGCCTGCGGGGCCACCTCGGGGACGGTGAAGGAAGCAGGCTGATCGAAAGCGGCAAATTCCGCCGGCGCTTCGAGTTCCGCTTCCATCTCTGCATCGGTCTCCGACGGGGCGGGGCTGTCTGCAAAGAAGGCCTCGGCGGTGAGGGCCACATCCTGCTCCTGCATCTCCTCGGCAAAGACATCCTGCGCGGTGGTGTCCTCTTCAGCCACCTCCTCTTCAGCCATGTCTTCTTCGATCCCGTCCGCTGCACGGATATCTTCCGCCTGCGCTTCGTCCTCCGGCGTGTCGTCCGCAGGCACATGCTCTGCGTCACCCGCTGCAACTGCATCGATCTTTTCTTCGGCCACGAGGTCTGCCTCTTCGGCGGCCTCCGCGACGTTTTCTTCTTCTACCGGTTCCTCAGCCGCCTCGATCTCGGCCGCTTCATCCGTCGCTTCCGCAACGGCTTCTGTCTCTTCCTCGGATTCGGCCACCTCTTCGGCGATGACAGGGGTTTCTTCAGCGTGATCGGCCACCTCGTCTGCCTCTGCAGGGGCATCGGGCGCCGCGGCGTCTGGCGTGTCGGTCTCGGTCGTCGCTTCGACCTCGGGCGCCTCCTCGACGGGGGCCTCAGCGTGATCTGCTGCCGGGGTTTCCGGCGTCTGCGGCTGGGTGAGCGCGGCGGCGGCAAGGGCTGCGGCGGGTGGCTCCTGCACGGTTTCTTCATGTGCCTTGAGCAGAATCCGTCCGTCCTGTTCACGGGCTTCCACGCGGCGGGCCACTTCACGTTCGGCGATCCGAGCGAGCATCTCGGCATCCGGCTGGGGGGGTTCTGCGCCAAAATACCGGTCATCCGCCGCGAGATCGCGGAAATACTCGGCAATGGCCTTCATCGTGTCGAAAGAGTCATCAAACCCTTCCAGCGTGCAGGAAAAGGTCCCATAAGAGACAGTCAGAATCTTGTTGTTATTCATCATCGGATGCTCGTCCTCTGCGTGATTTCAACAAACTGTTTACCATATGGGGAAAGTCCAAAGCGGCGCGAATCTGTGCTCATTACCGTATCATTTCGTGGCGAGATTGTGTTCTGTTTCCAAAAAGGACATTAAACTTCAGTGAATAATAAAATTGTAGACAAATTGCATCCAGTCACGCTGATCGGGGGCGGCGCGGTTGGCGATGGTGATTTGGAGGCGGCCCTGGCGCTGGCACCGACCTGCGTGGCGGCGGACAGCGGAGCGGATGCCGCGATGCGGGCAGGGGTCGAGCTGGCGGCGGTGATCGGCGATATGGATTCCATCTCGGCGGCGGCACAGCGCCATATTCCAAGGGCGCGGCAGCACCGGATCCCCGAGCAGATGAGCACCGATTTCGACAAGGCGCTGCGCCATATCTCGGCACCATTGGTGATTGCGGTGGGGTTTTCGGGGCTGCGGATCGACCACCAGCTGGCGGCGCTGCATACGCTGGTGATGCGCGCCGATGTGGCCTGCCTGATGCTGGGGGCGGAAGATGTCATCTTTGTCTGCCCGCGCCGCTTCGATCTGCCGATGCCGGCGGGAACGCGGGTGTCATTGTTTCCAATGGGGCGGGTAATGGGGCGGTCGACGGGTCTGGAATGGCCCATCGAAGGGCTCGATTTCGCGCCCGACGGGGTGTCGGGCACGTCGAACCGGGCCACCGGCGATCTGCACCTTGAAATGGATCAGCCGAAGATGCTGTGCATCCTGCCGCGCCGGTTCATGGCAGCGGTTGCGGAGAATTTGGCGGCGTTGCCGGCGTCCGCGCGGTGGCCCGCTCGCGCAGCACCACGTAAAGACCCGCCGCCATCGTGATCAGGATGCCGACGGTGGCCAGCCGGTTGGGCAGATCGCCGAAGATGATGAACCCGATGATGGTGGCGAAGGGGATCTCGAGGTATTGCATCGGGGCGAGCGTGGCCGAGGGGGCATAGCGCAGCGACCACGTCATCAGCAGATGCGCGACGGTGCCCAGCAGCCCGATGCTGAGCAGCAGTGACCATTCGTACCGGGTGGCGGCGATGAGCTGCAGGTTCCAGATGCCGCTGTTCTGAAAGATCAGCAGGGCGGGTACCATCACCGCAACGGCCATGACACCGCTGACCGCCTGCAGGCCGATGGGGTCGGTTTCGCGGGCGATCTGCCGGGTGACCAGCATGAAGAGCGCGAAGTTGACTGCCACCCCGATGGGCAGCAGGGCGGGCCAGCCCACTTCGCGGAAGCTGGGCTGCACCACCAGCAGCGTCCCCGCGAAGCCGACGATGCAGGCGATCAGGCGGCGCGGCCCGACCTCTTCCTTGAGCGCGTATTTGCCGAGGATCAGCATGATGAAGGGCATCACGAAGGCGATGGCGACGGCATCGGCGAGCGGCAGGTACTTCAGCGCGGTGACCATTGCCCCGATTCCGAGGATGTGCAGCAGCGTCCGGATGAAGGTCAGGGTCAGGATGCGCCCGCGCATGCGCCATTTGCGGCCGGTCAGCCAGACCAGCGGGATCAGCAGAACCGCCTGTACAGCAAAGCGCACCAGCACCAGCTGGCCGACGGGCACGGTCTGGCCGAGGATTTTTGCCACGGCATCGCCCACCGGTGCCAGAACGCAGAATCCCAGCATGAGCATGATACCAAGAAGGGGACGGTCATGGTGCATTGGGCGAGCGTAGATGTGGCCCTCAATCAATGCAAGAAAAGCTTGCGCGGGTGCTCAACTCCTAGCAGTTTGGCACGTTGACCGCCAAACCGCCGAGCGATGTTTCCTTGTATTTCTCTGACATGTCCTCGCCGGTCTGGCGCATGGTTTCGATGCAGGCGTCCAGCGGTACGAGATGTGTGCCATCCCCGCGCAGCGCCAGCGAGGCGGCCGAGACCGCCTTGATCGCGCCGAGACCGTTGCGTTCGATGCAGGGCACCTGCACCAGCCCCTTGACCGGGTCGCAGGTCATGCCGAGATGATGTTCCAGCGCGATCTCGGCGGCATTCTCCACCTGTTCCGGCGTGCCGCCCATCACCGCGCAAAGGCCGGCGGCGGCCATTGCCGCGGCGGAGCCGACTTCGGCCTGGCAGCCCGCTTCGGCGCCGGAAATCGAGGCGTTGTATTTCACCAGCCCGCCAATGGCTGCCGCGGTGAGGAGGAAATCCTCCACATGGCTTTCCGAGGCGCCGGGCACGTGGTCGAGATAGTAGCGCAGCGTCGCGGGCAGAACCCCGGCCGCCCCGTTGGTCGGGGCCGTCACGACCTGACCGCCAGCGGCATTCTCTTCGTTCACCGCCATGGCGTAGACGCTCATCCAGTCGTTGATGGTATGGGGCGCGGTCAGGTTCATGCCGCGCGCTTCCAGCAGCTTGTCGTGGATGCCCTTGGCGCGGCGTTTGACCGACAGCCCGCCCGGCAGGATGCCTTCGGTCGTGAGACCCCGTTCGATACAGTCGTTCATCACCTGCCAGAGCCGCCGGGTGCCGGATCTGAGGTTATCCACACTGCCGCGCGCGATTTCATTGGCGCGTTTCATTTCGGCAATCGAGCGGCCCGAGGCTGTGGACATCTCCAGCATCTGGGCGGCTGTTTTGAAAGGGAAGGGTACGGGGGCACCCTCCTGACTGTCCTTGCCCGCGGCCAGTTCGGCCTCTGTCATCACGAAGCCGCCGCCGATGGAGTAGTAGGTCTCGCGCAGGGTCACGTCGCCCTGCGCGTCGGTCGCCATCAGGATCATGCCGTTGGCGTGGCCTTCCAGAATGGTGTCGAAATCGAAAAGCAGATCCTTGGCCGGATCAAAGGCAAGCACACCCAGGCCCTCGGGGCTGATCCTGCCCTGTGCCTTGATCTCGGCGAGGGCGGCATCGGCCTTTTCGCGGTCATAGGTATCGGGCACAAAGCCTGCGAGCCCCAGGATCGTCGCGCGGTCCGTTGCGTGGCCGACGCCGGTGAAGGCCAGCGAGCCGTGCAGCGAGGCCCGCAGTCCGTGGAAGGCGAAAGGCGAGGCGCGCAGCAGGTCGAGAAAGCGCGCTGCCGCAACCATCGGCCCCATCGTGTGCGAGGATGACGGACCGATGCCGACCTTGAACATGTCAAAGACCGATAAGAACATCTAAAGGGCACTTCCTTCCGGCGGGCGCGGCGCTTGCGGCGCGGTGAATGGCGTGGGTCCAAGCCCTTCGGCGGCTTGTGCGGCCCGCACGCTGGGGCGTGGTTCCAGCTCTCTTGCCATCTGGTGTAGGGCAGGAAAGGTTGCAAGGTCAAACCAGCCCGATTTCGCGTCTTGCGGATAAAGCTGCACCCAGCGCAGCATCGGCGCGAGGTACAGCTCGAGGATTGAGGGTGTGTCGCGCCGGTGCCAATGGCTGTCCAGCACCGACAGATGGCGCAGGATGTTTGCGCGCGCCTGATCCCGCAGCCGCTCCTGATCGGCCGTGTCCGCGCCGATGTAGACCGCCGGGTAGAACAGCATGCGCAGCGCCGGATGCAGCGTGTTGGAGAGATAAAACAGCCATTTCAGCACCTCACCCCGTGCCGGTGACGCGGGCGCCGGTGCCAGGCTGCCGTGCCGGTCGGCGAGCCACAGCAGGATGGCCGCCGTCTCGAAGATCGGGCCTTGCGGGGTTTCCAGCGCCGGGATCAGCCCGCCGGGATGCAGGGCGAGATGGGCCGGCGACTTCTGCGCCTGGGCCGTGCGATCGACCAGATGGGTGCGGTAGGCGACGCCAAGTTCTTCGAGCGCGAGGCGGATGACCAGCGAGGCGTTGTCGGGGGCATAGTGCAGGGTGTAGCGCGGGGATGTCATATGCCCTGCTAGACCGATTCCCGCCCCGTGGGAGGGTGGAAAACGACCCTTTAGCGTTTTTTGGATCCTCCGCACACGGTCGACCGCCGCCGGATGCGCGGCGGCCGATTGCAGGCGATCAGGTCAGGCGCACGGAAATGCCGCCGTCGACGATCATCGGCGCGCCGGTGACAAAGCTTGCGCGGTCCGACAGCAGGTAGAGCGCCGCCTGCGCGATCTCTTTGGGGTGAGCAAGCCGGTTGATCGGGTGCAGCCCCGCGATGAACTCAAGCGTGTCCGCATCCTCCCCGGCCATGGGCGTCCGGGTGCCGCCGGGCAACAGCGCATTGATCCGCACGCCTTCGCTGGCATGGTCGGCCGCCAGCGACTGGACCAGCCCGATCATGCCCGCCTTGGACGCGGCATAGGCCGCCATGCCGGGCGTCCCGGCATTGCTGTAGCCGACAAAGGAGCTGGTGAAGACGATGGCGCCGCTGCCCCGTTTCGCCAGCGCGGGGATCTGCGCCCTGGCGGCGAAGAAGGCGCTGGTCAGATTGGCGGCGAGGACGGCGTTCCAGTTCGCCGTCTCCATCTCCGCGACCGGCCCCATCTCGCCCACTATACCGGCGTTGTTGAAGGCGCCGTCGATCCCGCCGAAACGGTCCGTCGCGATATCCACGAGCGCCTGGGCATAGGCTTCGTCCGTCACATCGCCGGGCAGGCACAGGGCCTTGCCGTTGCTTTGCTCGATCTGGCCGACAAGCTGATCCAGCTCGGCCTTGCGCCGGGCCCCGAGGACGACGTTTGCGCCCTCGGCGGCAAAGAGCAGGGCCGCCGCCGCACCGATGCCGCTGCTTGCCCCGGTGATGATGATCGTTTTTCCGTCAAGTTCCATGTCTTCATGCGCTCCTGTTTGGCTGAATAGGGTAGCAGCTACCGGATGCGCCGTGCCCCGCGCGATCCGTTTCCTGCGGCTAGCCATGCGGGGTGGTGCAATGCGCAGGAAGCGGGTCGGGCAGGGCATCGCGTCTTTTTGCCCGTGGCGCGTTGACAGGGGGCGTCGCTTGTGAAATATAGCCATATGGCTATTCAATATCATGACCCGCTGGACCGAACCTTTCACGCGCTTGGCGATGGCACGCGACGACAGATCGTTGCGATGCTGGCCGCCCGGGGTGCCTGCTCGGCCACTGAAATCCGCAAGCCCTTCGACGCCGCCCAGCCCACGATCTCCAAGCATCTCAAGGTGCTGGAGAAAGCCGGTCTGGTGGCCCGCGAGATCGATGGCCGCACCCATCGGTTCCGTCTCGAGACCGAACCGATGAAGGAGGCGACCGACTGGATCGAGCGGCACCGGGTGTTCTGGGAGGCGACGCTGGCGCGGCTGGACGCCTTTGTCCTGGCGCAGGACACACCGGAGGACGAGACATGAGCGATCTGTTGCATGCCACCACGGTGCGCCGCCTGATCCGGGCCACCCGGCCACGTGTCTTTGCCGCCTTCAGCCGGGCGGAGGCGCTGGAGCAGTGGTTTTCGCCCAGTGCCGATATCGCGGTGACCGTTCTGGCCTTCGAGTTCGCCGAAGGGGGCACATACCGGTTTCGCTACGCGATGCCGGACGGCAGTCATCCGACGCTTGGGGGGGCTTTTACCTGTATCGAGGAACCGGCGCGGCTGGCCTTTACCTGGGTCTGGGAAGCGCCGGACCCGCATGCGGGCATTCCCACGCTGGTGTCGGTGGCGTTGCATGAGCGGGGTCAGGCGACCGAGCTGGTGCTGACCCATTCGCAGATCCCGTCCGAGGAGATTGCCGCGCGGCACGCCGCCGGGTGGGAAGCGACGCTGGACCACCTCGAAGACGCCTTGTGGCACGGGGCCCTGCCACCGCCGCTGAAATGGCATTCGTGACATGCGGCTTTATCACGCCATGTCGGGCAACACCAAGCGGGTGAGGATTTTCCTGGCGGAAAAGCAGATCGAGATCCCGCGCGTGGAGCTGACACTTGGCACGGACACGCGGACGGCGGCCTATCGCAGGATCAATTCCCTCGGCGAGGTGCCCGCGCTGCAGCTGGACGACGGGCAGGTCGTCACGGAGAGCCGGGCGATCTGCCGTTATCTGGACCTGGCCTTTCCGGACATCCCCCTGATGGGGGTCACTGCCGAGGAACAGGGCCGCATCGCCATGTGGAGCGACCGGATCCATGGTCATCTCTTCATGGCCTACGGGTCGATGGTGCGTCACCGGATGCCGCTTTTTGCCGATGTGGTGGAGCAGGTGCCCGCCTTTGCCGAGACACAGGAACGGCTCATTCCGCAGAAGTGGGCGTGGCTCGATGAGGTGCTGTCGGATGCGCGCCCCTTTATCGCGGGGGAGCAGTTCAGCTTTGCCGATGTGGAGGGCATGACCGTGCTGATGCTGGCAGAGGCCACCGCGTTGGAGGTGCCCGACACCTGCCCCAATGCGCGCCGATGGGCGGATGCCATGCGCCGCCGCCCCAGCTGGGCCGCCTGAGATGGGGGGTCTGCCCGTCACCTCCTGCCTCGTGGCGGCGCTGCTGATCCTGCTGGTGGTGCTGAGTGCGCTGGTCACAGCGCGCCGTGCCCGCCTTGGCGGCATAGAATTCGGCGATGCCGGTGATGCTGATCTGCGAGCCCGCATCCGGGCCCATGCCAACCTCGTTGAAATCGCCCCCATGGTGGTGATTGCCGTGGCGCTGATGGAGCAGGCAGGGGCCACCCCAGCGCTGCTGTGGGGGTTTGCGGCGGTCTTTCTGGCTGGCCGATGTCTGCATGCGGCACGCATGTACCTGGGCAACCCGTTCATCGGCCTGTTCTCGATCCTGTCGCAGCATATGATATGCCTCTGGGCGGCGGGCTGGCTGCTGCACCATTTCCTGTTCTGACACCATCCAAGGAGGATCGATCATGAGCCCGACCCTGAGCCCCGCGCGACAGAAGACCCTGACCGCCTTTTACGACGGCGCAACACACAAGGACGCCCGGCGGATCCGCAGCGCCCTGACGGATGATTTCACCTTTGACGGCCCGATTGGTGCGCATGACAACCCGGACAGCTTCGTGCAGTCGCTGCTGGCCTTCGACGGGCAGGTCACCCGGTCGCGGATGATCGCGGAAGGCGACAGCCTTGTGCACACCTACGTGCTGGACTTCGGGGTGAAGATCCCGATGTGCGATGTGATCGCGTTTCGCGGCGACAAACTGGCCTCGATAGTGCTCTACACCGACCCGGCGCTGTTTGCCGCAAGCCCCACCCACTGACCGGGCAGGGGGCTGCCGCGCGGCGGCGCGACAGATTTTCAGGATAGCTGTATACAGCGTGCGCCGGGCTCGCTAACCTGCCCGAAGGTCCTGCCCCCTCAGCCGTCGCGCCGCGGGCAGGACGCGAAACACAGATACCGAAAAACAAGGAGAGAACCATGCCTTATCTGGATGGGATCATCCCGGTCGCGCTCGCTTTTTTCGTGGTGACCGTGTCGCCGGGACCGGCGAATATCGCCACGGCCATGGTGGCGATGCGGCGCGGGCGCGGCGATGGTTTTGTCTTTGGTCTCGGCCTGTCGCTGGGGCTGGCCTTCTGGGGGCTGATCGCGGCCACCGGGATGGGCGCGCTGCTGCAGGGATCGGCCGTGCTGCTCTCCGCGCTCAAGATCCTCGGCGGGCTCTACCTGCTGTGGCTGGCGCTGAGCGCCTGGCGTGCGGCGGAAAGTGCCGAGACGGAGGCGCTTGGCACGCCGCGGGACGGGAGATGGTTCCTGCGGGGCCTGATGCTCAACCTGTCGAACCCGAAGGCGGTTTTCGCCTGGATGGCGGCGCTGTCGATGGGGATGGGCAGCCACAGCGATGCCGGCTTCATCACCCTCGCCACCCTGATCTGCGTGGCGCTGGGGTTCCTCAACTACGCGCTCTGGGCGGCGGCGTTTTCCCTGCCGGGCTTCATGGCAGGCTACCGGCGGTTTCAGCGCTGGATTGACCGGATCGTTGCCGGGCTCTTCGCGATGGCGGGGGCAAGCCTGATACGTTCCGCATTGGACAGATAAGGGCGCCGGGCGGCGCAAAAGGACATCCGACATGACAAAGACCGAACGCCAGAAAATGGATGCGGGCGAATGGTACACCTGCATCGATGACGAGCTCGAAGCGCTGCGGGTTGCAGCCCGCGACGCGGTGCATCAGCACAATACCATGCCGCCGGGCGAGCGTGGTCCGATGGGCCCCGCCCTTGCCGCGCTGATCACCGCGCAGGATGCGATCATCGAAGCGCCGTTTCACTGCGCCTATGGTGTCAACATCGAGCTCGGGGCGCAGGTTTTCCTGAACGCCGGCTGCACCATTCTGGACTGCGCCAAGGTGGTGATCGGAGATCACTGCCAGCTGGGTCCCCATGTTCAGATTTATTGCGCGGAGCACCATACTGATCCGGTCAAGCGCACGGAGGACGGGCTCGAGATCGCGCATCCGGTGCATATCGGCGACCGGGTCTGGATCGGCGGCGGCGCGATCATCCTTGCAGGGGTGACGATTGGCGACGGCGCGGTCGTCGGGGCGGGGAGCGTGGTCACCAAGGACGTGGCCCCCGGCCAGATCGTCGTCGGCAGCCCGGCCAGACCGATCGAGCGCCGCCGCGCATGAGGCTGATCCGGCAGCGTGTCGCGCCCAATGGTATCGTTTTTGAACCTATATACGAAAAACCTGCCTTCTTGTGAAAGTGAACTGATCTCATAGGCTGTTTCCGGGACGGGGCGTAGCGGGCAGTTCTGCCGCGACCCGGTCCCGAAAACATCACAGATGAAAGAGATCACAGGATGCTACTTGAAGGTAAAAACGCCCTTGTCTTCGGCGCAGGCGGTTATCTGGGCCAGCACGTCGCCCAGAGGTTCGAGGCGGAAGGTGCGCGGGTTTTCCGCTCTTCCGCGCGGGCGGGCACGGATATCGCGGCACTGGACGCCACCGACGAGGCGGCGGTCGATGCCTATATCGACGGGGTCGCGGACACCGCCGGTCGCGTTGACATCGTCGTCAACCTCGCCGGTGTCACACCCGGGGAGTACAACCACGGCAAACCGGCGGCGGAGGTGTCGCTGGCGCAGTTCATGAGGCCGCTGGCCGTCGATACGGCATCGCAGTTCATCACCGCGAAATCCGCGTTCCGGCACATGTCGCGGCAGGGCGGTGGCGTGATCCTCTTCAACACCTCGACCCTCGCCAAGGTCGGATCGCCCTGGTCCGCGCCGCTCACCGCGTCGCATGCCGCGACCGAAGGCATGATGCGGTCACTGGCGCATGAATACGGCCCGGCGGGGGTGCGGGTGCTGGGTGTGCGGTCCGAGGCGATGCCGGATTCGCCCACAATCAACTATACCTTTGCCACCATGGGCGCGCATATGGGGATGGGCTTTGACGAGATGAAGGCGTTTGTCGAACAGAACAAGACCGCGCTGAAGGCGCTGCCCCTGGCCAGTGACAGTGCGGCGGTCTTTGCCTTTGCGGCCTCCGACATGGCCGCCTTCATGGCCGGTACGATGCTGAACAACTCCGCCGGTCACATCGTCGATTGAGGGGGCGGGGCGGGCGTCAGCCGTCCGCCCGCAGCCACCAGTTGTGCATGGCGTGAAACATCTCTTCGAGATCGAGCGCGCGCTGGGTGGCGGTGTATTCCACTTTGGGGGGCACCTCGGCATAGATCTTGCGTGTGACCAGCCCATCGCTTTCCAGCGCCCGCAGCTGGTTCGTCAGCATGGTCTGGGTCACCCCGGGGATCATGCGGCGCAATTCGTTGAAGCGCTTGGTGCCCTTGAAGATCAGGATCTGCAGGATGATCAGCTTCCACTTGCCGCCAATCAGCTTGGCGATGTCGGGCATTGGACACATGTCCGCAAGTTCCGGATGCTGCTCCAGCGCTTCCGCTTCCGAGGTGGTTGCCATAATCCCTGTCCCTCCAATGGTATCGATTTTGATACTATAGTCAAAAATACTGCCTTTTTGCAATGGAATACCATTCCGATATCCCTGGGATCAGCCTGCCGCCGGTCTTGCGGCGACCTGTCTTTGGGAGCGTTGAAGATGATGATATTACAAGGGTTTGCCGTGCTCGGCGCCTTTCTCATAACGGCCTGTTTTGCGGTCTTCTGGCACGTGTTTCTGTTCGAGCAGCACTTCCTGTCCCTGGGGGTCTTCACCCGCATGGACGACCCGCTTTATGCCTTTGGGCTGATGGCCTGGTTGCTGGAAAGCGTTGCGATCGTGCTGATCTATTTTCTGACCGACTGGCGGCGGGCCACCCTGCGCGATGCGCTCAAGCTCGCCTGGCTGGTGGGGGCCTATTCGGCGGCATCGGCGCTGTTCGGCACCGCCGCCAAGATCCGGATCGACGATATCGCGCTCTGGTTTGCGCTGACCGGTGGTTTCATCGTGCTGCATACCACCCTTCTGGGGTTGTGGCTGGGCGCGGTCTCGGCAAAGGCCCGAACGCTGTAGATGGCCTGGGCTGGCGCGGCACTGCGGGAACGGGCTGCGCCAGCGAGCAGGTTGCAACGATCAGGCGGCGGCGATCAGCACTTTCTGCCGCGCGCAGGCTGCCGAGCGGTGCCGGAACGCCGCACGGTAAGCCTCGTCGCGGTAGAGATCGAGAAACGCCTGCAGGTTCGGATAGGACCCGACCGCCACAAGGTCCCAGTCCTCCTCGGGGCCGATGAGGGTCGCCTCGAAAGGCGCCACCATCAGGAAGGTGCCGCCGGCCCGCGCCATGCTTGGTATGCTGACGGCGGTGTATTTCTCAAAGGCCGCCTGTCCGGTCGTGCCCTCCTCGCCATCTCCGTAATCCGCGAGGTCGCGGAATTTGAAGAAGTTGATCAGTGTCACCGGATCTTCCGGGGGGCGGCCAAGAATGCGGGCCCATTGGTCGGGCTGCGGCACCGCGCCGTCGCCGCGCTCCCCGTACCACTGCACGAACTGGTCGCGCATCTCTTCGATGTTCATATCGTCACTTTCTGCTGTTGTTGGATGTCATTCGGACCGGCATGCGCCTCAATCCCCCTGGAACGGTTTGCCGGTGCCGGTGTCGAGGTAGGCCTTGAGGCTGTCGACAAAGAACATGTCCCAGCCTGCTTCGCAGATGTCGTAGCAGAGCAGCTGCGGCGTCAGCCCGTGGTGTTCGAAGTCGAGGCGGGTGCCACCTTCGGTCTTGGAGAGGGACCAGGCGACACGGGTGCCCAGCCATTCGGTCTCGATCTCCTTCGGTTTGCCTTCATGGATATGCAGCGCCTCGACGCAATCCCATTCGATGCGCTCCGGCGTCAGGGTGGTGGCCTTGAACGTCCAGTACCCGTTCTTGCCAGAAAACCCGAAGCGGGCGATGTCTCCGACCTTGTCGAAACGGCCTGCTTCACTGGTCCACCATTGTGCGATGCCGGTGGTGAGTGCGGTATAGGCGTCGGCGGGCGAGGCGCTGACCTCTATGCTGCGGGTGTAGTTGTTGCTCATCCTGTTGCTCCTTTTCAATCGGATGCGGCCCAGTGCGGTGGCACTGTCCGGTCATAGCCCGGCAGCGCCGCGATCTCGTCGCGCCAGCGGGCGATGTTGGGGTAGAGGTGATCGAAGTCCCCCAGGCCCAGTCTTTCCATGGAGCGGGGCCTGGTCTGGCGCGCGCGCATCAGGCGCCCGATCTCCGGATATGCCACCGCGTCCGCAGCGGTGGGCGTGTCGGCACAGACGAAGGGCCGGTTCTGAAGCTGCTGCTCCAGCGCGTCCAGCTCGACTTTCAGCAGGCGCGCGGCCTCCTCCGGTGACGTTTCGCCGGGCTCGGTGCGGGGCGCACCGTCCGCCCCCCTGAAGACGGGAAAGACCACGGCGTTGGTGGCCTGCAGGAAATAGTCGCTCCAGCCGGTGGCGGCGGTCCAGATCGTCTGCATCTCGCGCGGCGTCTCGCCGAACAGCGGATGATCGGGAAAGGTCATGTCCAGCCAGCCGAGGATGGCGAGCGATTCCCTGTGATGCACGCCCTCATGCGTCAGCACCGGCACCTTGCCATGCGGGTTCATCCGCAAAAACACGGGTTGTCTGTGTTCCTTCTCCGCGCCTTGCAGGTAGATGACGCGATACTCGAGCCGCTTGAAGGCAAGACCCAGCAGAACACGCCAGCCCATGGGCGATCCGCTGATGCTATGCACGGTGAGGCTCACAGGCTGCTCCATCCGCCGTCGAGCGTGATGGTCTCGCCGGTCATGAAGGACGCCCCCTCTGTTGCCAGGAAAAGCACCGCGGCGGCAATCTCCTCCGGCTGGCCGATCCGCCCCATCGGGATGGTGGCGGTCAAATGGTCCATCAACCCGCGCAGGGCGTCCTCGCTCATCCCCAGCTTGCCCATGCTCGGGGTGGCCACCGGCCCCGGGGCAATGGCGTTCACCCGGATGCCACGTGGCATCAGTTCGGCGGCAAAGGTGCGGGTGAGCGAGATCAGCCCGGCCTTGGTGGCGGCATATGCGCTGGTCGTGGCCACGCCCATCCCGGCAAGGTTGGAGGCGTTGATCACGATTGCCGCCCCCTCCGACAGGATCGGCAGCAGCTTTTGCAGGGTAAAGAAGGGCCCTTTCAGGTTGGTCCGGTAGAGATTGTCGAACTGCTCTTCGGAGACCGCTTCGATCGGGGCGGGCACCGTCACCCCGGCATTCAGAAATACCGTGTCCAGATGGTTGAAATGCCCCGCCAGTTGGTCCGCCATCGCGTCGATCTGGGCCAGCTCGGGCTGGTCGCTCTGCACCGTCAGTTCCTCCGGTCCGAGCGCCTTGCCCGCCGCGGTCAGCCGCGCGGCGTTCTGCCCGGTGATCGCCAGCCGCGCGCCTTCGGCCAGAAACCGCTGCGCCGTGGCAAACCCGATGCCGGTCGATCCGCCGGTGATGAGCGCGGTCTTGTTCTGCAGTCTGGTCATGCGCGGTTCTGTCCCTGCTGTTTTGTCGCTGTGGAACCGGACATAGAACCGCCGGTTTCGTTCAACAAGAAGGCAGAATTCGTGATGATAGTACGCAAATGCGTACCTGGTTGCGGGCGGTAAACGTAGGTTCGAAAAACCGTATCTGGTCTCGAAATTCTGCCTTCTTGCAATGGCTTACCGGATGAGTAGCTCTGCTCTCAGCAACTGGAGAGCATCATGACACTCACATTATCGACGATCAGCGGTTCGCCGCGCGGCTGGCGTGTTCTGCTGGGCATGGCATTCAAGGGGCTGACCCCGGACATCCGGGCGCTGCAACTGTCATCGCGGGAGCATAAGGCGCAGCCGTTCCTGTCCTTGAACCCGCGGGGCACCGTACCGGTGCTGGAGAGCGATGGCCTCGTCATCCGCGATTCCGTGGCGATCCTCGCCTGGCTCGACCGGCGGTTCCCCGCGCACCCGATTTTTGGCGAGACCCATGCGGAAGCGGCAATCATCTGGCAGGTGGCGATGGAATGCAGGCAATATCTGCGCAAGGCCGCGACAGATTTCCTGACGCCGGTGTTCTTTGGCGGCATATCGCTCGATGACCGGGGAACGGGGGTCTGGGACGATCTGTGCGCGGCGGCGCAGGTGATGCAGGCGGAGCTGCGTTTCCTGGACGATCTGCTGGGAGACGGACGTCTTTTCCTCGCCGGGGCGGTGCCAAGCGCTGCGGATGCGCTGGCATGGCCGGAAGTCCGCCTTGTGCAGCGCGCGGCAGAGACACGGCCGGACCTGATGGCGGAGCTGGGCTTCGCCGAACTGGCCAATGCGACCGAGGCACTGGAAGCCTGGAAAGACCGCGTGTTCGAGCTGCCCGGCGTGGCCGCCACGATGCCCGGCCACTGGACCGCGTCCGACTGATCCGGGGCTGCAATCCGGATCAGGCCGTGTCAAACCGGGATGGGGCAGGGCGCGCGGTGCGCACCCTGCTTGGTCGTCAGTACGGGCTCACGTCATTGCAGAAACACCGGCGCCGGTGATCGTGAAACTATGTGCGGCCAACGGATCCCGCTGACCCAGAAGCGCCATCAGATGGCCTGCCACATCCGCCGCGGTCAGGGGGGTGTCCCACTGCGCCCAGAACTGGTCCAGCGGCTTGCCGACTGCTGCGGCATAGGCCGTTGCCGCGTCGTGGCCTTTTTCCGTGTCCTGCACCAGCTGTTTCGGGATCACCGAGAGGAACCGCAGCCCCAGATCGAGATCATCCGCCTCGCGTTGCGCATATTCGGTGAGAAAATGCTGCATCCGTTTCGCACCGGCATAGCCGCCGGACAGGCGGGAGCCGCTCAATGCGGCACCGCTCGAAAAACTGACAAACGTGCCGCCACGGGTCATGGGCTGTGTGAGCGCTGCCGACATGAAGCTGTGCGCGGTCTTTACATCTGCGTTCCAGGCCATGCTGAAGTCCGCCCAGCTTTGACGCTGGAACGGGATCATTCGGGGTGTTGCACCGACGCAGAGAACCACCAGATCGGGATGCAGCGCCCCGAACAGATCCTCCGCCAGCCCGTCATGGGTGGCGTCCCGTGCCATGACCCTCAGCCTGTCGTCTTGCTTTTGCAGCGACTTCAGATCGTCCGGAGAGCGGGCGATGACATGGGTCTCGACGTCATTGGCGGCCAGCCGCAGCGCGATCTCCCTGCCGATGCCCCGGCTGCCGCCGACCACCAGCGCGGTTTCAAAGTTGCGTTCCATGTTCTGTTCCTTCCAGAAAATCAGGGGGCCGTCACTGCGGTGGCGGGGTATAGCCGAAGACAAAGAGCATCTCGGCATCGCGGGCAAAGAGGGCGCTGTTTCCCGTGACGCCATGCCCATCGACCAGCCGGTTGAAAAAGGCAAAGAGCGCCACGAGCGCGATCACGTCTTTCAGCACCTCCTGCGTATGCCCGGCGTCGAGCACGGCCTGCCGGTCCGCCTCTGTGACCTGTGCGGGTGTTTGGGTGAGTTTTCGCGCCAGCTCGAAGATCGGCTGCAGCGGCGCTGCGAGAGTGGCGTCTATGCCTTCGCCCAGCAGTGCCTGCAGCAGGTCGGGGTCGACGCCGAAACGCTCTGCCGTCGCTGCGTGAACGCCATGGCAAAACACACAATCGTTCAGGCCCGAGACAAAGGCGGCCAGCAGTTCGCGTGTGCCGCTGTCGAGCCCGTCCCCGGTGCGCATGATGGTGTGGGCGAAGGTCAGGATCGGTGCGAACCGCTCCGGGTGAGACAAGAGGATGTCGCCGATGCCGGCGTCAGGCCCAAGCTCTGAAAAGATGGTCATGAAGATACTCCTGGGTCGTTGCATGCAGCGGTGGGAGCCGCTGTGTGCAAAGACCTAAGAACGTCTTTAATATATTGAAAGAAGGACGAAAAACAGGACTGAGTAGCAAAAATGATACCCATGGAGCGAGGCCAGAGACAGATGTCTTGCCCGCCTGGGTCCAAATCCCGGGCAGCGGCAAGACGCGTTGCCTTGCCACCGCCATTGCTTGAAGGGGGCGCCTGGCGTCACCCCCTCTTGTGATGATGCTTCATGATCGCCCGGACGGTTTTGCCGAATTGCCTGTCCTTCATCTTGCGCTCGGCCAGCGTGGACGAGTTGAAGGCCTCCTCCGCCTGCAGCTTTTGCCAGCGCTGGAGGCGTCGGGCGTCCAGAATGCCGTCATCGATGGCCTGACGCACGGCGCATCCGGGTTCGGTGACATGCTGGCAATCCCGGAACCGGCACCGGGCGGAGAGATCGCGCAGATCGGCAAAGACATCGTCGATCCCGGAGGCGGCGTCCGTCAGTTGCAATTCGCGCATTCCGGGCGTGTCGAGCACGACGCAACCCGAGGGCACGATATGCAACTGGCGCCGGGTCGTGGTGTGCCGCCCCTTTGCATCATCCTCGCGGATGGTGTTCGTCTCCATCAGCGGATGGCCGGAGAGGGCATTGGTCAGGGTCGATTTCCCGACCCCTGAGGAGCCGAGAAACGCCACGGTCTTACCCGGCTTGCACCAGGCCGCCAGCTTTTCACGCGGCGCATCGCCGCGCGCGTCGATGGCCTGCACGGCCACCTCTTCGGAAATTGTGCGCGCCGCGTCGGTGAACTCTTCAACGTTTTCGCACAGATCGGCTTTGGTCAGAAGGATCACAGGCGTGATCTCCGCCTCGAAGGCAAGCGCCACGTAGCGCTCCAGCCGGGCGATGTTGAAATCCTGATTGCACGACGACACGATGAAGGCGGTGTCGATGTTCGCGGCGATCAGCTGCACCTGCCGGTCGCTTCCGGGCGCGCGCCGCTTGATCAGACTTTTGCGTTGCAGGAGGCGGCTTTGATGGAGGCGGTCGCCGTTCAGCAACAGCCAGTCACCTACCGTCGCCTCGGGATTGGGCGGCAGGCTCATGTCCACCCCGTCGCCGAGCACATGCAGGGCGTTGCGGTGTACTTCGACCACGCGGACGGGGGGCGTCTCGGTCAACTCCTCGACGCTGATTTGCTGGGCGAAAAAGGGCTGCCAGCCCAGTTTTTCGCGTGTTGAGTGGAGGCGATCAGACCGCCCGGTTTTCATATCGGGCGGTAGAAATGCGGAGTAGTCCCGTGTCATGGGCTCAAGCTTTCATGTCTAAGGCGCGGGGAACCCCGGGCCTGGAAATTCAGGTTTTGTCGAGAGTGCAAGTCACCGATGACGCCAGCCATTCCGATGGCGGCGCAGTCAGGTCAGTGATCTTGTATCGGGAGGACGTTTTGCCTCCCCACATTACCGGGACATGAAATCTCCATTTCGATGCCGGATACGTAACGCTCTCGCGCCGGAAATTCAAGGTGGCGGGTAGCGCACGGCTGGCCCGGTTGGCATCTGTTGCGCGGCTACATAGCGGCAGGGCCCGGCGCGAGGGAGTGGCCCCTTCCCGCAGACGCGGGCAGGTGAGGAGAGGCATGGAACGCCGTTTGGCGGGGGCGACAATGCCTGCCGCACTTTCAGACGCGATGCGGGCGATTCCCCTCTCGCACCTGCGGCGCATGTTTCCTATAAGGCGGGCAGCACAGTGTGAAGGAATCTGCCCATGCCCACGGAACTCTCCCCCATCGACAAGGCGAAATTCGTGTCGGCCAAACGGGCGGCGCAGCTGGTGGAAACCGGCATGCGGGTCGGGCTGGGCACCGGATCGACGGCCGCCTGGCTGGTGCGGTGCCTGGGCGAGATGGTGCGGGACGAGGGCCTGCGGATCAGGGGGGTGCCGACGTCCACCCGCACCGCCGAGCTTGCGCGCGAGGTGGGCATCGAGGTGATCTCGCTGGACGAGGCCAAGTGGCTCGACATCACCATCGACGGGGCGGATGAATTCGACGGCCAGCTGAACCTGATCAAGGGCGGCGGCGGGGCGCTGCTGCAGGAAAAGATCGTGGCCACGGCCTCCGACCAGATGATTGTCATTGCCGACGCGGGCAAGGAAGTGGAAACGCTGGGCGCTTTCCCACTGCCCATCGAAGTGATCCCCTTTGGCTGGCAGACGACGCAGGCGCTGGTCGAGGAAACGCTGGTATCCATGGATGTGCTGGGCCGTCAGAGTACGTTGCGCATGAACGGCCAGGTGCCGTTTTTGACCGACGAGGGCAATCACATCATCGATCTGCATGTGAAACGGATCGGCAATGCGCGGCAGCTGGCGCTGGTGCTGAACCAGATGCCGGGGGTGGTCGAGAACGGCCTGTTCATCGATATCTGCGATCAGGTGATCATCGGCTACGGCGATGGCAAGGTCGAGGTGCGCGACATCAACGAAGGCACCGTCGAGACGGGCAAGCTGGACTTTGTCGAGAGCGATAATCTGTTTGCGGATTTGTCGGACTGACCCCTGCGCAGGCATTAACGGCGACGTGATGTGGCAATGCGGCCCTGCACGCTTATATAGAAGCCTCCAAGACCAAATACCCGGAAAGGCCCCGCGATGAGCGATTTCGACTATGATCTCTTTGTCATTGGTGGCGGTTCGGGGGGTGTCAGAGCCGCGCGTGTCGCCGCCGGAGAGGCGGGCGCGAAAGTCGCTCTCGCCGAGGATGACCGCTACGGCGGCACCTGTGTGATCCGGGGCGGTGTGCCGAAGAAGCTGATGGGCTTTGCCAGCGAATATGCCGGTGTGGTCGAGGATGCAGCCTCCTATGGCTGGGATCTCAAGCAGGGGCCGTTTGACTGGCACTCGTTCCGCAGCCGTCTGAACAACGAGCTGGACCGGCTGGAGCAGGTCTATCGCAATCTGCTCAAGGGGTCGGGCGTCGACACGTTCGATGCGCGGGCCACCGTGGCGGGGCCGCATGAGGTCAAGCTGTCGACCGGCGAGACCAAGAGCGCCAAACACATCCTGATCGCCACGGGCGGGCATCCGGTGCGCCCGGATACGCCCAACGCGCATCTGGGCATCGTGTCCGATGACATCTTTCACCTTGAGAGCCTGCCGAAATCGCTGCTGATTGTCGGCGGCGGATACATCGCCTGCGAGTTTGCCGGGATCATGAACGGTCTGGGCGTCGAAGTGACGCAGTATTATCGCGGCGCTCAAATCCTGCGCGGCTTCGATGAAGAGGCGCGCGGGCTGGTCGCGGAATCCATGCGCGAGCGCGGCATCGATCTGCGGGTCGGCACAAACATCCTGGAGATGTCGCCCGCCAGCGAAGATCACATGATGAGCACCGCTGGCACCGCGTCGGATGCGGCCATGGGCGCGGATGTCAAACAGCGTCAGGAGATGCAGACCGCTGCGAAGGATGCCAAGGGCCCGCTCTGGGTGAAATCGAGCAATGGCGGCGAGAAGGTCTTTGACATGGTGCTCTTCGCCACCGGGCGTGATCCCAACTCGACGGACATGGGCCTCGAAGAGGTGGGCGTGAAACTGGGCCGCCGGGGTCAGATCGAGGTGGACAAGTACAGCCAGACCGCGGTGCCGTCGATCTATGCCATCGGCGACGTCACCGACCGGGTCAATCTGACGCCCGTGGCGATCCGCGAAGGCATGGCGTTTGTGGAGACCGCGTTCAAGGACAACCCGACACCGGTGGATCATGATCTGATCCCTTCCGCCATTTTCACACAGCCCGAAATGGGCACGGTGGGCCTCAGTGAAGAAGATGCGCGCGATCAGGAGCCAATTGAGGTATACTGTACCTCATTCCGCCCGATGCAGACCGCTTTTGCCGGCCGCCCGGATCGGGTGTTGATGAAACTGGTCGTTTCCAAGGCAACGCGCAAGGTGCTGGGATGCCACATCGTGGCGCCGGGTGCAGGGGAAATGATCCAACTGGCGGGCGTCGCCATAAAAATGGGTGCGACCAAAGAGGATTTCGACCGCACGGTGGCTGTGCACCCCACGATGTCGGAAGAGATTGTTACGATGCGAACACCGATGCGGACGGCTTGAATTCCGCGGATTCTTACGTACCTATGGCTTGAATTTAATCGCACCTGCACGCGATTTAGGAGGGAAAGAGACTGAATGGCTGGGAATAATGGCGGCCCCTGGGGGGGCGGCGGTGGAAACTCCGATGATGACAGGCCGCGTGGCGGCAACCGCGGAAACAATGGCGGTGGCCCGCGCGGACCGGGCGGTGAGGGGCCACAGATCCCGGAAATCGACGAACTGGTGAAAAAAGGCCAGGAACGTCTGCGCGTCCTGATGGGCGGCAAGGGCGGCGGTGGCGGCACCGGCGGAAACGGCGGCGGGGGTGGTCCCGCGCTGACACGTGGCACCATCGGTCTTGGTATTCTGGGCGCGATCGTGGCCTGGGGTCTGGCCAGCTTTTACACGGTGGCACCGGAAGAACAGTCTGTTGAGCTCTTTCTCGGCGAATACTATGCGACCGGCAATTCCGGCCTGAATTTCGCACCATGGCCTCTGGTCACGGCAGAGGTCCTGCCGGTGACACGGGAGCAGACCGAAGACATCGGCTCGCGCGTGGACAGCGGGCTGATGCTGACCACCGACGAGAACATCATCGACATCGATTTCCAGGTGGTCTGGAATATCAACGATCCGGCCAAGTACCTGTTCAATCTGGCCGAGGCACGTGAAACGATCCGCGCGGTGTCGGAATCGGCGATGCGCGAAGTGATCGCGCGCAACGAACTGGCGCCGATTCTCAACCGGGATCGTCAGGTCATTGCCGATGAGGCACAACAGCTCATTCAGGGCACGCTCGACGCCTATGACAGCGGCGTGAACATCGTGCGTCTCAACCTCGACAAGGCCGACCCGCCGCGCGAGGTGATCGACAGTTTCCGCGAAGTGCAGGCGGCTGAGCAGGAGCGTGACAGACTGGAGCGCCAGGCCGATGCCTATGCCAACCGCGTGACCGCGGGTGCACGGGGTGAGGCGGCCAGCGTTCTGGAACGCGCCGAAGCCTACCGCGCCCAGCAGGTCAACGAAGCTCAGGGTGAGGCGGCGCGCTTCGTCTCGGTTCTGGAGGAATACGCCAAGGCGCCCGAGGTGACCCGCAAAAGGCTCTATCTCGAAACCATGGAGCGGGTCTTTAGCGATGTCGACAAGATCATCCTGGAAAGCGATCTCGGCGGCAACGGCGGGCAGGGGGTTGTGCCCTATCTGCCTTTGAATGAACTGCGTCGCGGCGCTGCTGCGGGAGGAACCAACTGATGCGTGCTGGCAATTTTCTGATCCCCATCGTCGTCGTCGCCGTGATCGGCGTTCTGAGCTCCGTCTTCATCGTGGATGAGCGTGAAAAGGCGCTGGTGCTGCAGTTCGGGCAGATCAAGTCGATCAAGGAAGACCCCGGTCTGGCGTTCAAGATCCCGCTGATCCAGGAGGTCGTGCGCTATGACGACCGGATCCTGTCGCTCGACACAGAGGTCACGGAGGTCACCCCTTCGGATGATCGTCGTCTGGTGGTGGACGCCTTCGCGCGCTACCGCATCTCGGATGTCACGCGGTTCCGGCAGGCGGTTGGTGTCGGGGGTCTGCGCGCGGCGGAAGATCGCCTGGAAGGCATTCTCAATCCGACGATCCGTGCGGTGCTCGGCTCTGACGGTGTGACCTCCAACACGATCCTGTCGGCCGACCGGGCATCACTGATGGCGCGAATCACGGAACAGGCGCGGCTGCGCGCCATGCCGCTGGGCCTCGAAGTGGTTGACGTGCGTCTGAAGCAGACCAACCTGCCGGACCAGAACCTTGACGCCACCTTCGCGCGGATGCGCGCCGAACGGGAACGGGAAGCCGCTGACGAGATCGCGCGCGGGGAAGAGGCGGCACAGCGGGTGCGCGCCCTGGCGGATCGGACGGTCGTCGAGGTGACATCGGACGCCACCCGCGAAGCCGAGATCATTCGCGGTCAGGCCGACGCTGAACGGAACGCGATCTTTGCGCAGGCCTTTGGGGCAGACCCGGAATTCTTTGAATTCTACCGGCCGCTGACGGCTTATGAGCGGTCCTTGCGCGGCAACAATACGACAATGGTGCTGTCGCCGGACTCGGAGTTCTTCAACTATCTGCGTTCGGATCAGGGGCTGCGGTCGGAAGAGGGGGAGTTGCGGTGAGCACGCTGCTGCTGGCCCTTGGGCTTGTGATGATTATCGAGGGGCTGGCCTATGCGCTGGCCCCTTCGCTTATTGAGCGGATGCTGGAGGCGCTCCGGGCCCTGCCGGAGGCCGCGGTGCGTCAGCTGGGGTTGCTGATCATGGTCAGCGGGCTGATCCTGGTCTGGCTGGCATGGCAGCTTGGCGCCAGCATCGGCTGAGGCCCGCGCGTGGTTTCGCAGCGCCCTGTGCCTTCACGCTTCGGTAACACACTGTTGAAACTGTGCCAGAGTGATACATCTTTGATGTTGCGCAAAGGTCACCCTAAATGCACTCTGTGATCAATCACGCAGAAAACGAGCACAAAAAGGGCCTTTCGGCCGAGAAACGACTTTTCAGGAGACGACGCATGCAGCCCAAGGCAGTATCCATGTCCAACATCAGCCTCATCCCCCTTCAGATGCGCCTGTTGCTCTTGGCGGTTCTGACACTGGCATTCATGCTGGTTCAGCCGCTGAGCGCGCTGGCGCAACAGCAAAGCCTCGCACCGCTGGCCGAGAAGATCAGCCCTTCGGTGGTCAATATCACCACCTCCACGGTTGTCGCGGGACGTACCGGTCCGCAGGGCATCGTGCCCGAGGGCTCGCCCTTCGAGGATTTCTTCCGCGAATTTCAGGACCGTAACAACAACGGCGATGGCAATCGCCCGCGCCGCTCTTCTGCGCTTGGCTCGGGCTTCGTGATTACCGAGGACGGCTACGTGGTCACCAATAACCACGTGATTGACGGGGCCGATGAGATCCTGATCGAATTTTTCAACGGCGATGAACTCAAGGCCGAGGTGATCGGCACCGACCCCAACACAGATATCGCCCTGCTCAAGGTGGAAGCGGACGGCCCGTTGCCTTTCGTTTCCTTCGGCGACAGTGACATTGCCCGCGTTGGCGATTGGGTTGTGGCGATGGGCAATCCGCTGGGGCAGGGATTTTCGGTGAGCGCGGGCATCGTGTCGGCGCGCAACCGGGCGCTGAGCGGCACCTATGACGACTACATCCAGACCGACGCGGCGATCAACCGGGGCAACTCGGGCGGGCCGCTTTTCAACATGGATGGCGAAGTGATCGGCGTGAACTCGGCGATCCTGGCACCCAATGGCGGGTCGATCGGCATCGGCTTTTCCATGGCGTCCAACGTGGTGACGCGTGTGGTCGACCAACTCAAGGAATTCGGTGAAACCCGTCGCGGCTGGCTGGGTGTGCGCATTCAGGACGTGACCGAGGATGTGGCCGAGGCAATGGGCCTGGAATCCGCCTCTGGCGCGCTGGTGACGGATGTGCCCGAAGGCCCGGCCCGGGAAGCGGGCATGGAGGCCGGTGACGTGATCATCAGCTTTGCAGGCAAGACCGTGGCCGATACCCGTGAGCTGGTCCGCCAGGTGGGCAACAGCCCGGTGGGCGAGACAGTGCGGGTCACCGTGATGCGGGAGGGCAGCACCCAGACCCTGCGCGTGACGCTGGGCCGTCGGGAAGAAGCGGAGGGCGCTGTCCCCGCGGTTGCAGCGGGCCCGGATGACGGCGATGAGCCGGTCACCAAGGATCTGCTGGGGCTGACCCTGACGACGCTGACCGACGAGCTGCGCGAGGAGCTGGGCGCGGATGCCGCGATGCAGGGGCTGGCGGTGACGGCGGTTGATGAAACCTCCGAAGCCTTCGAGAAAGGCCTGCGGGCGGGCGACATCATCACCGAGGCGGGGCAACAGAAGGTCACCAGCATCTCCGAGCTTGAGCAGCGCGTGGCGGCGGCGGAAGAGGCCGGGCGCAAGTCGCTGTTGCTGCTGGTGCGGCGGGCGGGCGATCCGCGGTTCGTGGCCCTGTCGCTGGCCGAATAAGTAGCCCTGAAATAGGAAAAAGGAGCGCTCCGCCGGGGCGCTCTTTTTTTGGTCGGGCTTCAGCTTTCCGGGTTCACCAGCGTGTCGAGCAGGGGGGAGATATCTTCGACCTCCTCTGCCAGCACATGGGTGACCGCATGGGCGCGTTGCAGCCGGCCCGTGATCCGCAGCAGGCGCCCTGAGATCACGGCGCGGCGGAATTTTTCGTAGATGTGCCGCCAGACGATTACGTTCACCACCCCGGTTTCGTCTTCCAGCGTGATGAAGATCACCCCTTTGGCCGTGCCGGGCCTTTGGCGCAGGATCACCAGCCCCGCCACGGTGACACGGGCATTGACCGGAGGAAGCCTCAAAAGCTCCGCCGTGAGGCAGGCGGGGGGCCGTGGCCATGGTTTTGTCGCAGGCGGGTCGGTCGTTTCGACAGATCGGGCAGTCATCACACGCATGAGAACAAATATAGAACAAGTTTCGAATGTCGCAAGCCCGTCCTCTCAGGGTCGCAAAAGAGGCTGGCGCGTCCTATATGGCCCCGGTAGACAGGTAAAAAAGGATTGGAAGGGAACGAGAGACGTGGCCAAGATCACCTATATCGAACACGGCGGCACCGAACATGTGGTGGAGGTGGCCAACGGCCTGACCGTCATGGAAGGTGCGCGGGACAACAATATTCCGGGCATCGAGGCCGATTGCGGTGGTGCCTGCGCCTGTTCCACCTGTCACGTCTATGTCGATCCGGCCTGGGCAGACAAGCTGCCCGCCATGGAAGACATGGAAGAGGACATGCTCGACTTTGCCTATGAGCCCGATCCCGCGCGTTCCCGTCTGACCTGTCAGATCAAGGTCACCGATGCCCTGGACGGGCTTGTGGTGCAGATGCCCGAAAAACAGATCTGATGCCCTCCGGGGCGCGGCGTCTGCCGTTGCGCATGTTGAGCCCTTCGTTTCGCCGCGCGCTGCTGGCGGTGTGCCTGTTGCCAGGAACACTGGCGGCAGCCCCTGCGATCACCTCGGCCCACTACGACGGCCAGACGACGCGCTATGCACATGGCGTCCTGGGCGACAGTGTCGAACATACCACCCTCGTGATGCGCCTGTCGGATGGCGGTCAGCGCCGGGTCACCTTGCCGGAGAGGTTGGTTTTCGAAGACACATCGCCGCGTCTGGTGGACCTGGACGCGGACGGCAGACCGGAGGTCCTCGTCGTGGAAAGCGATCAATCGCAGGGCGCGCGCCTCGCTGTTTATGATGCTGACGGCCGGATCACCGCCACGCCCTTCATCGGCACGCGCTTTCGGTGGCTGGCGCCGGTGGGCGCTGCTGATCTCGATGGGGACGGGCAGATCGAAATCGCCTATATCGACCGGCCGCACCTGGCCAAAACACTCAGGATCTGGCGGTATCGGGCGCGAGACCTCGTCCATCTGGCCGACAGCCCGGGATGGACCAATCACCGTATCGGCGAGCCAGACATTGCGGGCGGAATCCGCACCTGTGCCGGGTCGCCGGAGATGATCCTCGCAACCGCCAACTGGACGGGGCTGGCCGCCCTCCGCTTCCGGAACGGAGAGATCGAGAGTATCAGGCTAGGGAGTGACACGAGCCGGCCGGCTTTTGCCCGCGCGCTGTCCTGCGATCCTTGAAGGCGCCCGCTTCGGCCTTCTGCACTGCAGCCGGGTAGGCCATCCGGTCAGCTTCCCGGGAGCGCGCGCCAGCCGATGTCGCGCCGGCAAAATCCTTCGGGCCAGTCGATCCGGTCGACCATGGCATATGCGGTATCCCGCGCCTCTTGCAGGCTGGCCGCGCGCGCGGTCACGGCCAGCACGCGCCCCCCCCGGGCGACGAATGCGCCGTTCTCCCGCCCGGTGCCCGCGTGAAACACCATGTGGCTGCTGTCTTCCGGAACCGTGTCGAGGCCACGGATGACCGAGCCTTTTTCGTAAGACCCGGGATAACCATCGGCGGCGAGCACAACCGTGATGGCGTGATCCGCCGCCCAGTTGACCTGCGCATCGGCGAGACGTCCTGTGGCACAGGCTTCCAGCAGGTCGAGTACCTGCGCGCCCAGCCGCATCATGAGCACCTGACATTCCGGATCGCCGAAACGCACGTTGTATTCCACCAGCCGCGGGCGCCCGTCTTCGATCATCAGGCCGACAAACAGCACCCCCTGATAAGGCGTTCCCCGGCGCGCCATCTCGGCTATCGTGGGGCGCACGATCTTTTCCAGCGTTGCCTCGATCACGGGCTGCGTCATCACGGGGGCAGGTGAATATGCCCCCATGCCGCCCGTGTTGGGGCCGGTGTCCCCCTCGCCGACGCGCTTGTGATCCTGCGCGGTGCCGATGGGCAGCACCGTCTCCCCGTCGCAGAGCACGAAGAAGGACGCTTCCTCGCCGGTCATGAACTCTTCGATCACGACCTCTGCCCCCGCTTCCCCGAAAGCGCCGGAGAACATGTCCTCCACGGCGGACAGCGCGTCGGCTTCTGTCTCGGCGATGATCACGCCTTTCCCGGCGGCGAGCCCGTCCGCCTTGATCACGATGGGGGCGCCCTGCGCCGGGATGTAGTCCTGTGCGGCTGTAAGATCGGTGAAATGGCCGTATGCCGCCGTGGGCGCGCCTGCCGCATCGCAGACCTGCTTGGTGAAGGCCTTGGAGGCTTCGAGTTGCGCAGCCGCGCCGCTGGGTCCGAACACCGGGATACCGGCGGCGCGCAGCCTGTCTGACACCCCGGCGGCCAGGGGCGCCTCGGGCCCGATGATCACGAAATCAATAGCGTTTTCCTCTGCGAAACCCACCACGGCCCCGCCATCTTCGATATCCAGCGCGGCGCAATCGGCGATCTCTGCAATGCCCGCGTTGCCCGGTGCGACGATCAGACGGTCGCATTTGGGGTTTTGCATCACTGCCCAGGCCAGACCGTGTTCGCGGCCGCCGCTGCCAAGGATGAGAATGTTCATGAACGGGGCTCCTGATCTGCTTGGCCTTGGGGTCAGGGCGTTCTAAGCTGCGCGCACCAACGATACAACACCAGAGGTTTCATGGATCTCATCGATGCGCCCGAGGAAGGCCTGAACAGCCCCGAATTCACCGTTTCCGAAATCTCCGGTGCCATCAAACGGGTGATCGAGGGCGAGTTCGGCCACGTCCGCATCAAGGGCGAAGTGGGCCGCGTGTCACGGCCGCGGTCCGGTCATATCTACCTCGATCTGAAGGACGACCGCGCGGTCATATCCGGCGTGATCTGGAAAGGCGTGTCCGCGCGTCTTCAGACCCAGCCGGAGGAGGGCATGGAGGTTGTCGCCACGGGGCGGGTGACCACATTCGGTGGTCAGTCCAAGTACCAGATCGTCATCGAGGACATCAAACCCGCGGGCATGGGCGCGCTGATGGCCCTTCTGGAGAAACGCAAAAAAACCCTGGAAGCCGAAGGGCTGTTTGACCCGGCGCGCAAACGGCGGCTGCCATATCTGCCGGAGGTGATCGGGGTGGTCACCTCTCCGTCCGGGGCGGTCATCCGCGATATCCTGCACCGGCTGCGGGATCGGTTCCCGCGCAAGGTGCTGATCTGGCCGGTGGCGGTGCAGGGAGAGAAATGCGCGCCCGAAGTCACCCGCGCCATCGAAGGCTTCAACGCGATGACCCCCGGGGGCGCACTGCCACGCCCTGATCTGCTGATCGTGGCGCGCGGGGGCGGATCGGTGGAAGACCTCTGGGGGTTCAACGAAGAGAGCGTGGCCCGGGCGGCGGCGGCCTCTGACATACCGCTCATCTCCGCCGTTGGCCACGAGACCGATACGACGCTGATCGATTTCGTCTCTGACAAACGTGCGCCCACGCCAACCGCGGCGGCGGAGCTGGCCGTGCCAGTGCGTCACGAGCTGATGGCGTGGCTGGACGGGCAGGATGCGCGCATGCACCAGGCACTGCGCCAGGGCCTGACACGTCGCGGGCAACGCTTGCGCGACATGGCGCGGGCCCTACCACGGGCCGAGAGCCTTCTGGAGACGCCGCGCCAGCGCTTTGACGTGATCGGCGGGCGTCTCGGGCCAGCGCTGATCTCCGGGGTCCAGTCCCGCAAATTGCGTCTGGCGGATGTAAGCGGGTCGCTGCGGCCCTCAACGCTGTCGCGGGGGCTGTCCGCGGAGCGCCGCCGTCTGCGCGAGATATCCGCCCGGCTGGCGCCCGCGTTGAGGCGGGTAATCGCGTCGAAGCAGGAACAGCTCACCGCCCGGACCCGCCACTTCCGCCCCGAAACCCTGCAGCAGGATCGCGCGCGCAAGCAATTGGAGTTCGACCGCCTGGTCCAGCGCCTGTCGGACGCAGGCCAGCGCAACATTTCCGGTTGGCGCAGCCGCATCGATGCGGTGGAACGCCTGCGCCAGACGCTGGGTTATGAAGCAACGCTGGAAAGGGGGTTCGCGGTGGTGCGCAGCGCGGGAAAGATTGTCACGGACAGTCAGACCGCGAAATCGGCGGGCGCGCTTGAAATCCAGTTCGCCGATGGCCGCGTGGTGGTTGGCGGAAAAGCCGCGCCGCGCAAGGGCGGTGCGAAACCGCCGGAACAGGGCTCGTTGTTCTAGGGCGCCCGCTACACGCCGATACGCGGGCCGAGGCAGATCATCTCTTCGTTCAGATCGCTGGCCTCGTATAACTCGGTTGTGCCGGGAGAATTCTGGAAACGCGCAATCAGGCGGCCGCCTTCCTTGTGAAAGGTCCAGCATTGCGGGTCCGGGTTGTCTTCGTAGACGAAGCAGATCTGATCCGCCTGCTCATACCATTCGCCCGACTTGCATTCCCCGTCGAGGAAGGACCAGATCACCCGGCGATTGTCGAGGTATTCCTCGGCCCCGTAGGCGACACCGTTTTCCCCGTAAAACAGTGTTTTGCCGCGGGTGTAGTCATCGAACTCCTGCGCGGTCATCGGCGGTTGTGCCACGACCGCCCCGGCGAGGAGACAGAGCGCCGCGATCGTTGCACAGGCGATTTTTGACAAAAAGACCATGTGGTTACTCTGACAGAACTCTGGCGGCGGAGCCAGTCCGGCGGGCGTGCCTTGGCATGACGTTGCCGTGATGCCGGTCGGTGGCCTGCTGAAAGCTGCGCACGCGCGGGTCCATCACGTGACGCCAGAGCGGCGGGATCAGCGCGATGGCCCCCATAACCGGCACCGACCGCGGCAGGGTCGGCATGACCGCAGGATCGTGACGCAGCGCGGGGAAGGGCTGCGCGGGGTTCATGTGATGGTCGGAGTGCAGCGGGGCGTTGAGCATCAGGGCGGCGGAAAAGCCGCGGGGTGCGTTCCAGCTGTGTTGTGGACCCATGGGCTCCACGCGGCCCTGTGCATCAACCGCTCGGCGCAGGCCGTAGTGCTGCAGATAGTCCGACAGCATCAGTTGCATCTGCGCATGCAACGCAAGGATCAGCATCACCAACACCCCCAGGCCACCCGCCAGGAAAAACGCCGCAAGCAGGGTTGCGGCCGCACCGCCAAGATATGTCACATAGGGATGAACGCCGCGTCGGCGCCCCCTGCGCCGCTTGTTTTCCGCGGCAAGACCGGCGGTGAATTCATCGGTCACCGCGCGGAGGAAGAAACGCCAGAACCCGCGGCCCAAAGGGGCGGAGTTGGGATCCCGCGCGGTTCCGGCATGGACGTGATGCACAAGCATATGCGCCGAGACATGCTGACCATTGAGAAGGGAGCAGTAGATCGCAGTCCCCAAAGCCCGCAAGCGACGGTCCCCACGGTGGATGAGTTCATGCGCGCAGGCATTGGACACCTGCCCGAAATAGAGCCCCATGCCTGCGACCAGTACGATTTTCTGGCCGGACGTGAGATGGTTTTCGACGCCGATGCTCCAGAGGCCGAGGCCCAGAAGCACAAAGTGCAGACCGCCGACAAGACGGGGCAACCAATCTGCCTGATCAGCGCTGGCCAGCCTGCCGATCCGGGTCTTGTCGAGCAGTAGCACAAGCACAATGATGCTCAGAAGGCCCAGAAACGGCCACACCCCGCCCAGCACCGCCCCCAGCGCAAGGAGCAGTGCGGGTCCAAGGCTGGCGCAGGCAAAGCCAAAAGAAGACAGGTGCTGGTTCATCTTGCACAGCTGTTTACCGCGATACCGCCAAGGCTCCAAGAGCCGGACGCGGTTTCAGTTAAGGGCAGAAGTTTCTGATCAGACACAGAGTGTCGTTTCTGGTCCTCATCCTTGCGGGGATTGGCAGTATGCTGTGGCAATGCGGGCTGATAAAGTCTGCGGAACGCGATGCATTAAATTTGTTCCGGGCTGGATCGGGACGCGGAGACGATGGGTTATGGCATTGGATACGACGGATAAAGCCTCCCAGAAGGGGGTGTGGAAATCGGGCAAGGGCAAGGGCCGCCGACACACCAAGGGGCGTCAGTTGCAGGACCAGGCTTGGGACGAGGTCCGGGGGCTGCTCGGCGATGCACCGCGCCGCGCCGATCTGCTGATCGAACATCTGCACAAGATCCAGGACAGCTTTGGCCACCTCTCCGCCGCGCACCTGCGCGCCCTGGCTGAAGAGATGCGGATGTCGATGGCCGAGATCTACGAGGTCGCAACCTTCTATGCCCATTTCGACGTGGTCAAGGAGGGGGAGACACCGCCCCCCGCACTGACGATCCGGGTCTGCGATTCCCTGTCCTGCGAACTGGCGGGCGCGCAGTCCCTGAAAGCCGCGCTGGAAGAGGGGCTTGATCCCGCCGAGGTGCGCGTGTTGCGCGCGCCGTGTATGGGGCGCTGTGATACCGCTCCGGTCTTGGAACTGGGTCACGCTCATATCGACCACGCGACGCCGGAAAAGGTTCGGGTGGCGATTGCAGCCGGGGACACCCATGCCCATCTGCCCGCGTATCAGGACTACGCCGCCTATCTGGCCGAGGGCGGGTATGCGGCGCTCAAGGACCTGCGGGCGCGGGGAGAGTGGGAAGCGGTGCAGGACAAGGTTCTGGCCTCCGGTCTGCGGGGGTTGGGCGGCGCCGGCTTCCCCTCCGGCAAGAAATGGGGGTTCGTGCGCGCCAATGCCGGGCCGCGGTATCTGGCCGTGAACGGCGATGAGGGTGAGCCGGGAACATTCAAGGATCGCTACTACTTAGAGCGTGTTCCTCATCTTTTTCTTGAAGGCATGCTGATCGCCGCATGGGCGGTCGAAGCAGAGACGGCTTTCATCTACATGCGCGATGAATATCCTGCCGTGCTGGAAATTCTACGGCGCGAGATCAAGGCGCTCGAAGAGGCGGGCATTGTCGAAGAAGGCTATATCGATCTGCGGCGCGGTGCCGGGGCGTATATATGCGGCGAAGAAAGCGCGATGATCGAAAGCATCGAAGGCAAACGTGGCATGCCGCGGCATCGCCCGCCGTTCGTGGCGCAGGTCGGCATCTTTGGCCGTCCGACACTGGTGCACAATGTGGAAACGCTGCATTGGGTCGCGCGCATCTGCCGCGAGGGGCCGGAAGTGTTGAGCGCGACGGAGAAGAACGGCCGCAAGGGGCTGCGCAGCTATTCGGTGTCGGGCCGTGTTGCAGCGCCCGGCGTGTATCTCTTGCCCGCGGGCTCCACGATCATGGACATCATCGAGGCCGCTGGCGGCATGGCGGAAGGGCATGTCTTCAAGGCCTATCAGCCGGGTGGCCCGTCCTCCGGACTGCTGCCGGCGGCGATCAACGATGTGCCGCTGGATTTTGACACCCTGCAGCCGCTGGGATCGTTCATCGGTTCGGCCGCGGTGGTCGTCCTGTCCGATCAGGATTCGGCGCGGGCGGCGGCGTTGAACATGCTGCGCTTCTTCGAGGACGAGAGCTGTGGTCAATGCACCCCCTGTCGCGTGGGCTGCGAAAAGGCGGTGAAACTGATGCAACAGGAGACCTGGGATCAGGGGTTGCTGGAAGAGTTGAGCACGGCGATGGTCGATGCCTCCATCTGTGGCCTGGGGCAGGCCGCCCCCAACCCCATCCGGCTGGTCATGAAGCATTTTCCGGACGAAATCTGAAGCCCCGTGCGGCTCTTTCCCTCGCGCGCAATTCCCCTTAGATGGGGTATGTGACGGATCACGGGGGCACGGGCGCGCATGGCGTTTTTCAAGAAACTGAAGGATCGGCTGTTCAAGTCGTCGTCGAAAATCGACGAGGGGCTTGAGGCGATTGTCGAAGAAGGCGGGGTTGAAGAAGTTGTCACACCCGATCTGCCCCAGACGCGGCCTGTCGATGACGTCCCCGAAACTTCGGTAGAAGCGTCAGCGGATCAAGTCATCGACGTGGCTGCTGTGCCGAAGGATGTGCCGCCCGACGCGGAACATGCCCCGGTGGAGGAGGTGCAGAACGCGCTTGACCCGGATCCTGCACCGGAAGATTTTCAACCCGAACCCGCGGTATTGCCGCGCAGCCCCGCGCCGGTCGCGGAAGCGCTGACGGAGGCGACACCGCCCGAGAGCGGCAAGAAACCGGGTCTTCTGGGGCGGTTGATGGGGCGTTCCGGCGACCAGACCGTGGTGCGTCGCACGCTGGATGACGCGATGCTTGAGCAGCTGGAAGAGCTGCTCATCACGGCGGACATGGGCGTGGATACGGCGCTGCGCGTCGTTGCCAATATGGCCGAGGGGCGACTGGGCCGGAAACTCTCCGTTCAGGAAATCAAGGAATTGATGGCGGCGGAAATCACCCGGATCATGGACCCGGTGGCCAAGCCGCTGCCGCTGTATCCGCGCACGCCGCAGGTGGTACTGGTGGTGGGCGTCAACGGCTCCGGCAAGACCACGACAATTGGCAAACTGGCCAGCCAGTTCCGGGCTGCCGGCAAGAAGGTCGTGATTGCCGCCGGGGACACCTTCCGCGCCGCCGCGGTGGAGCAGTTGCAAGTCTGGGGGGACCGGGCCGGTGTGCCGGTGCTGACGGCACCGGAAGGATCGGACCCGGCGAGCCTGGCCTTTGACGCCATGACGCAGGCTCAGGCCGAGGGTGCCGATCTGCTGTTGATCGATACGGCCGGTCGGCTGCAAAATCGGACCGACCTGATGGAAGAATTGGCCAAGATCGTGCGCGTGATCCGCAAGAAGGACGACAGCGCGCCTCACAACACCTTGCTGGTCCTTGATGCGACCACCGGCCAGAACGCACTCAACCAGGTGAAGGTCTTCCGCGACATCTCCGATGTTTCGGGCCTTGTGATGACAAAGCTTGACGGTACCGCCAAGGGGGGCGTGCTGGTTGCGCTTGCGGATAAGTTCGGCTTGCCGATCCACGCCATCGGTGTGGGTGAGCAGATCGACGATCTGGATGCCTTCGATCCGGAAGACTTCGCCGACGCGCTGATGGGTCTCGAGCGCGCATGAACAAGTCTTCACAGCCGGGCCGGGACGGGGGCAGCCAATACCCTGCCGCCATGAGACCGACTGGCTGAAATCCATCGAGGGGACGGAGGCCGGCCATCGTGTTGCGCTCCGGCAGGCGCTCATGGCGGCGTTGCTCCTCGCGGTGTTCGGTGCGCTGCAGAAGGGGCGGCACGACCCCTGGCTGACCCGGGGCGCCATCGATTTTTGCTACATGAGCATGGCGGTGCCGTTTGTCCTCTTCGTGGTTCCCTGGCCCGAGCCGCATATGTGGCCGATCTTTGCCGCGGTCTGGGTGATACACGTCGTCTATAAATTGCTGCAGGCTTGGGCCTATACCAAGGGGGCCTATACGGTTGTCTACCCGGTCGTGCGGGGCACCGGGCCGCTCTTCACCGTGATCGGCGCCTATCTGATCTTTGGTGAGACCTTCACCGGTACCCAATGGATCGGCGTCGCGGTGTTGCTCGCCGGTATCTTTGGCCTTGCGATCTACAATATGGTGTTTCTGGTGTCCGAGCGGGATACGCTGAACGCCGCGCTTGGGCTTGC
>ERZ1740065.104-NODE-104-length-36417-cov-8.566003_pt1 | contig 36417 bp, 28 predicted proteins | sample MGYA00581738_ERZ1740065 | MGnify/ENA primary metagenome ERZ1740065 (study PRJEB43018, sample SAMN04849749) | marine metagenome | isolation source: floating plastic debris | place: Pacific Ocean | collected 2008-09-01 | study: EMG produced TPA metagenomics assembly...
AGGCGGGGCACACCACCGGAAGACCCGCATCCAAGGATGGTAAACCGTGTCTCCGCCATTATGCGGCAGCCTTCAGACGGGCTTTGGCAAACAAGCGGTCAAAATTGGCCTCGCACTGTGCGGCAAACTCTGGCCATTCCATCCCAAACACCTCGGCCCCAACTTGTGCGGTGTGCACGACATAGGCCGGCTCGTTGCGTTTGCCACGATAGGGCGGCGGGGCCAGATACGGCGCGTCCGTTTCCACCAAAATACGATCGACGGACGCGGCTGCGAAGATCTCACGCAGCTCAGAGGACTTGGGAAAAGCGGCAATACCGGACATCGACAGATAAAACCCACACTCGAGTGCCGCCCGGGCCAACGCTGCCCCGGAGGAAAAGCAATGCATCACGCAGGAGTAAGGTCTCACCTGATACTCTTCGGTCAAAATTCGGGCCATATCGTCATCAGCAGCCCGCGCATGAATGATCAGAGGCAGGCCCGTCTGTCGCGCCGCTTCAATGTGCACCCGCAGGCTGTCTTGCTGCGCGACTGCGCTTTCAGACGTGTAATGGTAATCGAGGCCCGTCTCGCCAATGCCCACAAATTTCGGATGTGCCGCCAGTGTGACCAGCTCTTCAACCGACGCCATCGGCTCTTCCGCGACACTCATAGGATGCGTGCCAGCGGCATAAAAAACCGGCGCATATCGTTCCGCCAATGCACGCACCTGCGGCTCCAGTCTGAGCTTGGTGCAAATCGTCACCATCCGCGTCACGCCCGCCGCTACGGCGCGCTCCACCACCTCGTCCAGCTCCGGGGCGAAGGTATCAAAATCCAGGTGGCAATGACTGTCGGTGATCTCGACCAAGAGCTCGTAAACCTCAGGCTTTGGCGCAGGATTGCAGCTTCAGGACCGTATCCAGCACTAGCGCGGCGGGGTCAAGGTTCACCGCTCGTCCATGTCGGGCGCGCGCACCGATATCCTGCGCCAGTTGCGCCCAGTCACGCGCTTTGGCCGGTGTCGGCGCGAGAGCTTGAAAGGCCGCGCCCTCCCCTGTCACGGCATCCTTCGGCACCAGTCCAGACGCCCCAGATCGCGCCATTCGGGAAAGCATCAGATCCGTCAGAGAAAAGAAGAGATCAAGCCGCTCTTCCGCGCCACGGGCGGCCATCTGCGTGCTGAGCTTGCCGGCGCGCGCACGGTCGAGGGACGGCAAAGTTCCCATGATATCAATAAGATCACGATAAAGCGCCAATCCATCAAGGCCAATGAGGCGCACCGCTTCGCCCACCGACCCGCCAGAGAGCTCTGTCACTGACGGCGCATCCGGCCCTGCGTCAACCCCCGCTTGGATCAAAGCCTGCCCCATGTCCTCTGCGCCGAGCTCGGACAAGCGCAAATCCCGACAGCGCGATCGGATCGTCGGCAAGAGGCGCGCAGGCTGGTGGGTGATAAGCAAAAACGTCGTGCGTTCTGGCGGTTCCTCCAGCATTTTAAGAAGTGCGTTGGCCGCTTGCGGGTTCATCTCATCCGCACTGTCTATGAGCACCACACGTCGCCCGCCATCCGTGCGTGACATCTGCAGGAACCGGTTCAGGTCACGCACATTTTCAGCCACGATATCATTGCGCAAACGCCCCGTTGTTTCATTCACGCGCCGGATGATGTGGAAAAAGCCGGGCTCCGCACCGGCAATCAGCCGCCGCGCCACCGGATGCTCTAGCGATACATCAAGCGTGTCAGGCGGTACAGGCTCTCCAAAGAGGCCGCCATCCTCATCCGGCGTGGCCAGCAAGAACCGCGCGATCCGCCAGCCAAGCGTGGCTTTGCCAACACCGCGCAAGCCAGAAATCAACCACGCGTGATGCAGACGTTTGGCATTGAACGCGTCCAGAAAGGTCGCCTCAGCCTCGCTTTGCCCAAAGAGCACTGCCGCATCACGGGGATGCGGCGCGCCGGGCACGCGATCGGGTTCTGGCGTTTCGCTCATGTCAGGCGAGAGGTTACGATGCTCTCGATCTCTCGTGCAACGGTGTCTTCCGTGCGCGCGCCGTCAACCACGACATACCGCTTCGGAGCAGCCTGGGCCAAATCCAGAAAGCCCGCCCGCATCTGTGCCTGCAGATCGGCGCCGAACTGTTCAAATCGTTCCTCAGTACCGTGCCGCCCCAAGGCGCGCGCCAGCCCAACCTCTGGATCCATATCCACCAAGACTGTCAGATCCGGCTCTCGCACGATCATAAGGTCATGCAGCATATCAACCTTTTGACGCATATCAGGGCCACGCAAACCCTGATAGACGCGCGTGCTGTCGGCAAAGCGATCGCAGATCACACTCTGTCCGGCGTCCAGCGCGGGCAGGATCAAACGCTCTAGGTGATCCCGTCGCGCCGCCGTAAAGAGCAGCAGCTCTGTTTCAGGTGACCACCGTTCGGGGTCTCCTTCCAGAACCAATTTGCGGATTTCCTCGGCACCAGGACTGCCACCTGGCTCTCGCGTCAGAACAACCTCATGCCCCTTCTCGCGCAGCGCATCTGCCAAACGACGCGCTTGTGTCGACTTGCCAGATCCATCAATGCCTTCGAAAGAGATAAACACGCCCGGCGTGACCCATCTTAGCCTTCAGATGCCAAATCGGCATCCGGGCCGGCCTGCAACCGCGCCAGCAGGACCATTGATACGGTCTTTAGCCGGATCATGAAGCCGCCGGTGGGCACGTCTTCTGCGGCATAAAGCGGGATCTCCAGTTCGGGCAAACCTTCGGGTGTGATCACCAGCTTGGCCAACTCGTCCCCTTTCAAGACCGGCGCGTGAATAGGACCGTCATATATGATCTCAGCGGCCACTTCATCAGACGACAAGATCGGCAGCAGGGTTGTGACATTCTCCATCGCTTCAAGCGCGACAGTATCCGTCCGCCCCATCCAGACATCCGCCTCAGCCACTTTGGTGCCCTTTTTTATGACGGATTTTTCGACGAACTGGCGGAAAGCCCAGCTTAGGATGGCCTCAGACTCAATCGCTCTCTGGCGCGCTGTATCAAGGCCGTTGACAACAAACACAACCCGGCGATCGCCCTGCTTGGCCGAGCCCACAAGACCGTAACCCGCGCGCTGCGTATGACCTGTCTTCAAACCATCCGCGCCAATATTGAGACGCAGAAGCGGGTTCCGGTTCTGCGTGTTTTGCGGCGCGCGACCGTCAAACTCAAACTCCGTTTCGGCGAACATCGGATAGTATTCTGGGAAATCCTCAATGATGCGCCGTGCCAAAAGTGCCAGGTCGCGTGAACTCATCACATGTCCTGTCGCAGGCCACCCGCTTGAGTTCTTGAAGACCGAGTTTGTCATGCCCATTTGTTGCGCGCGTTGGGTCATGTATTGCGCAAATCCTGCTTCCGTTCCATCCGGGCTCAGGGCCTCAGCCAGAACCACACAGGCATCATTGCCGCTGAGCACGATGATCCCGCGCAGCAGATCTTCCACGCTGACCCGATCCGTTGTGTCCAGAAACATGGTCGAGCCGCCAAAGCTCATGGCGTGTTCGGAAACGGGCAGTTTTTCTTCCAGCGTCAGCCGTCCGTCGCGGATCGCCTCAAACGTCACATAAAGCGTCATCAGCTTGGACATCGACGCAGGCGGTTGCGGTTCGTCCGCGTTTTTATTGAGCAGAATGGTCCCGGTCGACGTATCGATCACAATCGCGCCTCGGGCTTGCGTTTCGAACGCGTGTGCGGGCACCAAGAATACGGCCATCGAAAGAACAATCGCCAAGGGTGTAAGACTACGCAGCATGAATGATCCGGTCAGTTTGTGACAGCATAGGCGTCTTCAAAGCCCATGCCTTTGGCGCGTTTCAAAAGGTCTGCTCGTTCTGAAGACGTGTTGGCCGGCCCCACGATCACCCGCCAGAATGGCTTCCCGCTGGCCTCTTGTTCAAAGACAGTCGGTGCCATGCCGTTCTGCTGCATCGCTGTTGCAGTGTTTCTCGCGTTTTGCTCGACGCTGAAGATGCCGATTTGGATGAATGGTTTGGAAAGCGTTGACGCCGTGCGCACGGGCTCCTCCGCGGCCGGCTCTTCGCGTACGGGCACCCCGGCCTCGATCTGGTTTGCGGCAGTTGCGGCGTCCCATACGTCCGCGGATACGGAACCGGGCGTGGCCTCAACCTCTTCGATCGCGGCTGCGGCCCCGGCCACCGGATCAAGCGCTTGCGTTTCAACCAAACTGGCGGATGCCAGGTCTTCCGCGGGTGCGTCGACCGGCTCTTGCGTTGGCGCCTCTTCGCGCCGCAGTGCTGTGACATTCAACTGAGACGGCGACCCGGCCAGCATGCCCAAAGTCTCCGCTGCATCCGAGGACACCTGAATGCTCGGGCCCGGGGTTTGCCGCTCGCGTTTGAATAAGGCCCCGATGACGAATTTCGAATTGGCCGTGTTGCGGATGATCACGCGCTCTGGCTCTGTCACATCGGGGTGCGCCACCCAAACCCCCCCCAGAGAGGGGCGCCCGTCCCAAAGACCGCTTTCGGTCAATTGAAACACATCGGGGGCCTCTACGTCACGCTCCACCAGTTTGGTGGTGGTCGTGCGTGCCGAAACTTCCTGACTTTCATCCGATGGCTGCGTCTTTAAGAAGTCGAATGCACCGACGCCTTCCGCGCATCCCGTCAAAAGAAGAACCGCGGCCATAGGCAAAAGAGAACCGTAGCCGAACTGCCCCTTGCTCGTCGTTAATTTCACCATATCGTTCCTCTTGCCTGTAACGTCGCGCTGGTTCGCGCCAGGTGCCGGTTAACCCAGCTTTCATTGTCGCCCACGCCCCTTTTTATGGGGCTTATGTGTGCATATTACCCTGAGTTTATCCTTATGAAAAGGTTGCAACTCGCCCCGGGCGCAAATCCTTGCTGAATATTGGTCTCTTTCAGAATCAAATCGCAACCATTATGCGTGAATTTCCAAAGACCAGGCCCGGAGGAGTGGCAGAGTGGTCGAATGCACTGGTCTTGAAAACCAGCGAGGGTGAAAGTCCTCCGTGGGTTCGAATCCCACCTCCTCCGCCACTTGTACCTCATGGTCAAAAAAACCTGCTAAGGCCTTGACGCTTATCGAGGTCTTTGCGGTTCGAACACACTCTTTTCGGCAGTAGGTCAGACGGTCGGCAAAGACCAGCTTTAGGACTGCTCTTTTGTCCTCTATCCGATCAGAAGTCCAAAGATTCCAAGGGTTTGCTTAAAAATCAAAAGCGGTTCGAAACGCGTCTGCAAAAGGAACGTTCGATTTGCCAATTTGGGACAGTTGCCCGGTCAAAAAAACCTTCTGCGCTTTCATATCGTTAAGGCGTGTCTCAAACGCCGTACGGATACAGGCCCAGAAGGCAAGGCGGTACGAATACGTCTAGGCCAAAAACCAGTTGGCAACTCTCTTCTATGCTGGCTCAAAAACTGTCCTACTGAAACCGGCACGACTAAAGAACTTCTTAAAGCAATTCGCCTCGATGATAGATCTTTCGAGTTTGACTACTCTCGATTGTATTTGATGTCCAAAACGTCCCCTGGTTCCATCCGGACATCGGGCGCCACTTTTTCACCTAACTCATTTGTATCAGCCGAATAAAGATAAAAGACAAATTCGCCGGCTACGTTTGTCTCATCAATAAACCCAAGTAACTCCCGTAGTTCCAGTTCACGCGCAGCGATCAAAGAACTGAGATCCTCAACCTCAAGCTCCAACCTCTCTATTTGCTCTAGCAGGCTGAGTTTGGACTTTTGTGATTGCAAGTTGTCCTGAACACTGATGCGAGCGGATTCAATCTGGACCCGAGCTAGGTCGTCTTCCGTCTCAAAAGCTCTCACGTTGGCCGTAGAAAGGGCGCGCTCGGCCTCATTTCTTCTATCTTCAACCATTAGGCCGCGATCAGTAAGAGCTCGGTTTCGCGCAACTCTTTCCTGATTGAGCAACACAAGAGTTTCTTCTTCCTTTCTGCGCTCACCTAGTGTCTCAAGGCGGTCTATGAGCAGCGATTGAACCTGTCGATTTGCGGTTCGCTCTTCTTCAAGAAGAGCATCTCGAGAGCTTTGTAGATCGGCAATAACCAACGAAAGTTGTGATTGTTGGCCTGTTTTATCTTCTATCGGCGATTCTGGATTGGGTTCGAGACGACTATTCAACACGCGTAAAATGTTTTGTCGGGTTTGGATTTGGGATCGAGCCTGTTCAATGGTTGCCAAGACTGTGGCTTTGCGCTGTTGAATGAAATCGGTATCGTTAACCCGTATAATGCCCCCAGATGCTGCTATAGCTTGGCGCACCGTCAAACCGGGTGAAAACCGAAGGCTGCCCGGCGTTTCTACTGCGCCTTGTACAAAAACGGGGCGATACTCTGCGATGTCTAAGGACAATTCAGCGGGTCTAAGTTTCAGCCAGAACTCCGATCCGTCGGGTGTGACCTGCCGAATAGTGGTCAGATCTTCTCTGGCAAAGATCTCTTCCTCTAGAGATGCAAGTGTCTTACCAACCGCTTCGAACCGCCCAAAATAAGGCAAGACGATGGTTCCATCCGAACCAACCATAACCTCCTTATCCATCGCTGCAGGCCCATTGATCGAGATTTGGATAGCGTCGCCATAAGTAAGCGTGTAGGCGTCTTCGGCTTGCAATTGATCCGCCACGGTAACGCCCAAGACAGTCAGCGTGAGGAAAGCGACAGATCGAAAAAACTGAATGACAGGAAAGCGTCCGTACTTGGGTTTTGCTGAAGAATTCGAAGAACACGGTCTACCATTTGGCGATTTTATCTCAATTTGTCGAAATTGCTTGCGCCGCACTATCTCGGACGTGCAGCCCTCTTGGTCGACAAAGGCAACGCTGACTTGCATGATCTTACTCCTGGCTCAACAGTGTTGAACAGCTAATCGTTTTACCTAGAGCCAACAGCACCTGGCTCTTAGATTTCGCGAATTGCGAACTCGCGCCTTTTCCACGGCCATCAAATTCGTAGTCATAGCGCGCTTTGGGTCTTGGGTCCGACCCAGTGGGTGGCAGAAATCAAACAGCCCTGCTCTGAGATGGCCAGTCCGAAGCGTCCGTTCAGTTGAATAATTGTCAAAGATTCCGGCAACACGCGCGGCGCTAGATTATTTTTTGAGCGCCAGTGAGCAGCAGGTGCAAAATCGCGAGTTTTTTCGCTGATAGTTATAGAAAGGTTAAAGCTCGTCACTAACGTTCATAGCACGGGCTGTGATCCCACCCTCACCGCGTACTTGTAAAACGTGATCTAGCTGCTTTGAGATCACCGATGCTTTTCTTGCGAAGAGACGAGGGAACAGGATTTTGACCAGCCAAGGTTAACACTGAGTTTTTGAGCAACTTTTCGTTGCAACCATAAATCCGTGGGGGGTTTCATGTCATTACAGGACGTGAGCAGATCTAGTTTTGTCGAGCAACAACGAGAAGTCTTCGGCTTCACCCGTTTAAATTACCGCTTGAAATACAAACGCTTATTTGACCTCGGGCTAACTATTGCGGCTATGCCAATTTTAGTGCCAGTCATTTTTACGCTCGCAGTGCTTGTCAGTCTGGACGGGGGCAACCCGTTTTACGTTCAGAAGCGCGTCGGTCTTTACGGGCGCGTGTTTCGGCTTGTTAAACTCAGAACAATGGTGGTGAACGCTGACCAAGTTCTCACTAAACAGATTCGCGAAAACCCCAAAATAGCCGAGGAATGGCATACCAACCAAAAGATCGAAAATGACACGAGAATAACCCGGATCGGACGGCTACTGCGCGCGACGTCGCTCGATGAATTGCCGCAATTTTGGAATGTGCTGCGCGGAGACATGTCAATCGTAGGTCCGCGCCCGATGATTGTTGCTCAAAGACGGCTTTATGAAGGTAGTGCGTATTTCCAATTGAAACCTGGGATCACTGGCAACTGGCAAGTGTCTTGTCGCAGTGAAAGCAGTTTCGCCCAGAGGGCGGACTATGACCTCGCATATCGCGAGAACTACTCGTTCCTTATTGATTTGCAGATCGTTCTGAAGACGGTGCTTGTGGTGCTTAGGTGCACCGGGCGCTGAAGAGACTTAACCCCTCATTTCTCCTCCTCTCAATGCTTTGAAAGCGAACCGATGAACGAAATTTCACAAAATTACGACCTTGATCTAGCGGCTCTACCTGTCTCACTTGAGGGTAAGCGCATAGCGATCGTTCATGATCAATTGTACACGATCGGTGGTGCCGAAAAGGTGCTCAAAACGATTTGCGACCTGTTTCCCGACGCGGATGTTTTTGCTTTGTTTAGCACGCTCAACGATCAGGAACGTCAGCATCTCATGGGCAACCGGATGCCAAAGACAACGTTTTTACAAAAGGCACCTTTTGTAAAAAAACTTCGTAAGCTCTACTTCGCGATGATGCCTCTGGCGATCGAACAGCTGGACCTGTCTAAATATGACGTCGTCCTGTCTAGCTCGTACTTGGTGGCAAAAGGTATTCTATCGCATCCCACGCAGACGCATATCTGTTACATGCATTCGCCGATGCGTTATGCTTGGGACCACCAAACATCATACATCCAGAGTATGCGTAGTTTTTTCGGTCTACGCAGGTTTTTTGCCAGACTACTGCTGCACTACATGCGCGGTTGGGACGTTCGAAGCAACAACGGTATTGACGTCTTGATTGTCAATTCTCGCTTTATCGCGAAAAGAGTGTCTAAAGCATATCGCAGGCAAAGTTTCGTTCTGCATCCGCCCGTGGATCTTTCAGAATTTACGGTAAAGGAAGATGTACAGCGCGAGCCAGACCTTTTCGTGACGATGTCGCGCATAACAGAAGGGAAACGGATTGATCTGCTTGTCGACGCATTTCGACAACTGCCTCAGTGTCGCCTCGAGATCATAGGCGATGGACCTTTGTTAAATCATGTTGCTAGAAACGCGCCGAAGAATGTCACGTTTTACGGCCGCTTAGAGACGACGCAGGCCGTTGAGAAAATCAGAAAAGCGTCTGGTTTTGTTTATGCAGCGGAAGAGGACTTTGGCATTGCCCCGGTAGAGGCGCAAGCTTGTGGTACGCCCGTAATCGCGCTAGGGCGCGGAGGCACCCTTGAGACAGTGGTTGGTTCTGAAAGTCCAGATGACATTGCACCCACCGGGACGTTTTTTAAGGAACAGTCACCGACAGAAATTGCTCAAGCCGTCAAAAGGTTTCAAGATCTGCGAGGTAAGTTTTCCTCAGCGGCGTGCAGAGAAAATGCTGAGCAGTTCGCCTCGCCTTTGTTCGTAAAAAGATTGATCGAGATGATCGATATCTCCGTGAAAGGTGTCGATTTCAGTACGGCTGGGCTTCCAAACATGGAACGGCAACCTGAGTGGCACGTGTCGCAGAGTACCTCTAAACAAATAGCGTATCATTCGTAAATCTAACTGAAATTGTTTAAGCTAGCTTAGTTATGCAAGAAGCTCCTCAAGACGACCTAAGTCTACTTTTCGAAACGGTCAGATCGTCCGCTTTGTACATCTTGCTTGCGGGTTTGGTGTTTGGAGCGGGGGGCTACTTAACGGGCAAGCAATTGCCAAAAACCTATGAGGCTGAAGCTGTTGTTGTGTTGGGGGCACGCAGCAGCACAGCGTTTCAGGAACAAGAAGTGTACGCGCTACCTGAGGATGGAACGACACGCGCCTGGACGATGCGCGCTGAGGTGTCCGTCGCCACCAGCCAAAAGATTGCAGAGAAAGCGTTAGCAACGCTGTCGGAAGAACAACTAGTCAACCTTTTGCCATCGGAATGGGAAACGACGACTAGCGGCCGCTTGTCGGACTTATTCGACGAAATTGAAGCGCCTTACAATGAGGCAGATGAAGAGACGCGTCGCGCGCTTGTTCGTGGCTACAAGGACAACATTTTTATTGGGAACGACCCAAACACATTTGTTCTGCGAGTGCGCGCTATCGCGGCCGAAAACACGCTCGCTGCGCACCTCGCCAATGCGCATGCCACCGCCTATGTGCAACACAATCTCGAACGCAAACATACCGAAATTGACCGAATTCTCAGGGCAATTGAAGAAGAACTGGGCAGCATAGATGCGAGCGCTTCTCAAACAAAGCAGCTCATCCAGGATCTCAACAAGAATGTACCCCAGCTTATCCAGAGCGGCCCTTCAATTGCGCAGGCGCAGCTTACCACGCTTATAGAACAGGTCGAAGAAACGCGCGATCAGCTCAGTTTAGCAAAACTCGATCTAAAACTCGCCCAGAACACCAACCCGCTTGATCTTGGCGAGGATGTCCAGAGATTGAACGAGGTCAGAACTCAGCTGTATGAGGTTGAAACCCAAAAGCGAGAGTTTCAGGGCGCGACCAGCACTGAAGTGAGAAGTGCTTTGGAAAGACGAGAGCTATCGTTGCGAACCATTCTCGAGGAGGGCGCGCAGGAAATCATTGCGACGAAAAAGATCCGAGTTGCATCGTTGGGCCAAAAACTAGAAACGCTTAATGTACGAGCTCGGGAGCTGTCGTCCCTTGTGAATGAGCATTTGGTCGTTCAAGCTCAAATTGATGACCTCTTGGAGACGTCTCGTGTTTATTCTTTGCGGCGCGCGGAACTTGAAAACCGCCGCGCTGTAATTGAAGCAACAGCAGAGGTAATCGCAGCTGACGCGGAAATCATCGAAGCTGCAACACCACCCCTATTTCCACGATCTCCAAACTCCAAACTCCTCGGTTTGACGCTTGCTGTCTTTGGTGCATCGCTTGTGGTTGGCGTTAGCCTCTGGCGTAGACGGCGAAAAGGCGGCGTGCAATTCGATATGGGCCAACAGCCAAACGGTTTCCGCGAGGCTTTGATCGGCGTAGTACCCAGCGCACAGTCTGACACTCGCTCCACGTTAAATATGCAGCTACAGGAAGAGTATGATCGCTCTATTGAAGCCGTGAGAGATCGGCTGATCCATCTTGTAGGATCGGCGGATAACGGTTGCCTTTTGGTAAAGCTGCACGCAAATTCTTCAGACTGCGTTGTTTTTTTGAAATCACTGAAAAAAAGCTTCAAGGACTCAAAGTCAAAGCTGAAAATTGAAATTGAGGAACCACCTGACACGATTGGCAAAAGAGTAGCTGCTCTGAAGGTGTCGCGAGCCTTATCGCAAGCGGCGCAAGATTACCCAGGCAAGCGCAGTGCCAAAGTGCGAAACAGCACGATGCCAATCTCGGGCACGCGTGACGACAACGGCAAATACCCCAATACCGTCATACAAACTGACTTAAAAAAAGTAACTTACTCAATAAGCGTGGTCGACACGCGTTTGGCGACGTCCAACGATTGGCGGATTGCATTTAACAACGTCAGTTTCCGTTCCAAAACGCTTGGTTTAGTTCTTGTCAACGCCACCACTATGAGCTCAGCGCCAAAATGGTCTTCATATCGAGGAGCGGGGTGAGGTCATGGGCAAGCTTTTGAACGCGCAACGCGTTGTCTTTTTGTCTCATTCTGCCGAACTTGCTGGCGCCGAAATTCTCATGCTACGCCTGCTCTCAGAGCCGATGTTTGACGACGTAAAAGTTCTTCTTTTTTCGCATGGCGAGTTGCGCGAAAAGTTTGCAGCTTTGGGCATCTCCGCTTCCGTAATCGAAACGAAATCGCTGCATGACTTTCGTAGGAATGGCAGTGCTTTTTCCGCGCTGTCAAAGATACGACCAATGGTTGCAACCACTAAAAACCTGTCGTCGCATTTGCGAAGCGGAGATCTACTTGTCGCAAGTTCACAAAAAGCTTTCGTTTTGGGCTGCTTGGTCAAAATGTTTCGCAAAGACGTTGGCCCATTGATTTGGTGGTTGCACGACATACTGACCAAAGAACACTTTTCTTCGACAAATTTACGTACGGTTGTGCTTCTCTCGAAACTCTTTGCTTCCAAAGTGATTTGCACCTCTGAGGAAGTGCGTTCTGCGTATGAGGCGGCCGGTGGCAAGCGCAGTAAAGCAAGTGTCGTCGAGCCAGGGATTGATTTGAGAATTTTTACTGCGGAACACGAAACATCTCGCAAACGTACCAAAACGGCAATTAGTTTGAGCCGAATTAGCCCATGGAAAGGTCAGCGCAACTTTCTTGACGCCCTCGCGTTGTTGCCTGACGCAAATGGGTTGATCGTGGGAGCCCCGCTTTTCGGCGAGCAAGACTATTTTGAGGACCTCAAGAAACATGCATCATCGCTTGGTTTAGATGATCGCGTGACGTTTATGGGACATCGCGATGACGTGGCGGAGGTTCTTCGCTCAGCCACTGTCTTCGTTCACGTTCCAGACGCTCCGGAACCGTTTGGGCAGGTCGTGATAGAAGCCATGGCTTGCGGCTTGCCTGTGGTTGTATCAAACGAAGGCGCGCCGGGTCGCATTTGTAGCGGGGGAGGTGGAATACTTGTGCCTCCCAACAATCCATCAAGGCTTGCTGAAGCGATCAACAAGGTAATGAGCAAGCCGGATTACCGGGGAGAGCTTGCTCGAAAGGCTAAGACCATTTCAGCAAAGTACGACGCCGCATCTATGCGTCGGAATTTTCTCAGAGCTTTGAACGAGGTTTAAATGTTAAATGAAAACAACAGATTAATAGATGAATCTTCTGATGAGTTAGAGTCTCACAAGCTGTCGTGCATAATTCTTACCCGAAATGAAGAGGAGGTTATCGCGAGGTGTATAAACTCAGTGATCAAGGTTGCAGATGAGATTATAGTCTGCGACTCGGGCAGCGTCGATGGGACCATTGCAATCGCAACATCCCTTGGCGCGCATGTGGTCAATACCGATTGGCCAGGTTCTCACGGAATCGCGAGAAACAATGGCATGGCTCATGCTGCCCACGACTGGTGTTTGCATCTTGACGCAGACGAGATTGTCGATCGCGAAATGGGAAAGTCCATTCGTGAGGCGCTTAAACTTAAACCTTCCGAAAGCAAAGCCTTTTGCTTTACGCGACAAGCTGAATTCGCGGGGACGGCAATCCCTTCTTTACCTCGACCCTCGAAAAGGATGGATCTTGTCCGCTTGTTTAGCAGACGTGTTGGACGTTTCACGACCGGCATGCATGAAATTGTGGTAGACACAAAAGAGCGCGAACTTTTGCCTGGAAAACTTTACCATTGGCGCTCTTTCACGCTTCACGCGCGATTTGCGCAGTTTAATGACTATTCAGATAATGAAGCGGATGAAATCCATGCCAGTGGCAGCAGCTTCTCCGTCTTGCGGCTGATCTTTAAACCCTTCGCGCGGTTTGTATGGCACTACTTTTTCGATGGCTCTTGGAGGGTCGGAAAAACCGGCCTCATTCACGCTATGACCATGGCAATGGCAGAGTTTATGCGCCAGGCCAAACTATGGGAACGGCAACGCGGAACAGTAGAAGCTCCCAAGGTCGAATACTACGAGCAAATAGTCGAGCAATGACCGTGATCGGCTCGCCAGCCATCCAGAACACTGACCGTGAGCGCAGTGGTTTTGATCGATTGGGGCTTACACATGCCTTTTTCGTTCTGGCAGCCATCTGCGCGTCTGCGTACTTAGGCGTTGGTAGCGCCGCGCGATATGCTTTTGTCGCCGCTGCTCTGGCGTTTGGCACTCTTTGGTTAGTTCGAGATCACCGCAGATATCTGATTTTTCTGATCTGTCTCTTTTTGTTTGCATCTCTAGCGCGGCGGATAATCGACCATGCTGTTGGGTATGCAGATAGCAATGTTACTCTGCTTGCGCCCTACGCCGTGGGCTTGCTCACACTTGCCCATGCATTCAATTTTCTCGCCAGCGGAAGTCGGATGTCCGTAGAAATGATTGCATTGGTCTCTATCACCTTCTGGGCTTTTGCTCTTGGTGCGACAAGTGTTGGCTTAGGCGCAATTGCTGTCGACACGTTGCGCTGGTTTGCCCCTTTGGCCATATTTTGTTTTGTCATGACGCTTGAGGACGACCATGACTTGCACAAGGCGCTGACAGGCCCGCTCACAGCCGTGGCAGTTGTAGCAGCGCTATATGCCGTTTTACAGTTTTGTGCTCCACTTCCCTGGGATGTATACTGGGTTGAGAATGCGCCCATTGGTTCAGGTCCTCTGGGCATCCTTGGCAAACCGGAGCCGTTTCAACTGCGGGTCTTTGGCACAATGAACTCGCCAGGAAGCCTGGCCGCAGCCCTCGCTGCGTTGGCGCTTTTGATTTTCGCCGCGAGCGGTCCAAGGGTCTTGACTACGCTGATGCTCATCTTTGCGGCTATTTCTCTCACTCAACAAAGAAGCGTCATGGGTGGGCTTGTAGTCGGTATTTTGGTCTTGTTGGCTTTAGGCGCGAGCAACCTGCGTCTGCGGATCTTACTGTTTGCCGCTTTTGGCTGCGTGTTTGTGCTTGTCGCGATCTCAATGCAGCCTGATATTGTCCAAGGTATTCTGCAAAGGTTTGCCGTAGGCGGATCCTTGGGTGACGACGGCAGTTTAGCCGCGCGCCTGCGTCAGTTGGAAATCTACCCGAGCTTGATTGCAGAACGCCCGTTTGGATATGGTTTCGGCTACAGAGGCGTTTTGAGCATCGAGAACGGTGCATTGCCCTTCGTTTTGGACAATGGCTTTCTTGATCTGCTTTTCAACGTCGGAGCACCCTTTGGCGTTGTTTACTTGCTCGCGCTCCTGTCTCTTGTCCTGTCGGCACTGGCAATTGGTGTGGTACAGCGCCATTTTGCGCTCTGCGCCGCGTGCGCGTCCATTTGCCTTTTGGCGCAACTTCCGTTTGGGAGCGTGCAAACCAGCGAGCACGGTTTTTTTGCTTTCTTGAGTCTAGCGTTGGCATGCCACTCAAAGGCAAGCTCTAGTTATGAAAGATGATTTGGCCAAAGCAGAACTCCCTCAGGTCGGCAAGGCGCAAAGCAGCGGTCTAAAAACCTCGGCCATTTCTGGGGTTTTGACGTTAACTGCGCGGACTGTTTACATTCTTTCGCAGATTGTATTGGCTCAATCCCTTGGACCAGAGCAGTTTGGTTATTTCGTGATTGCCTGGACCGTTGCGGGGCTGGGGATTGTATTCTCCAGCCTGGGTTTGCCGCAAACTTCTTTGCGTTACACAGTCGCTGGACACCATCTTTGGGGCCAGGGATATCTCGGCCTTTCGGCCATATCGAGTTGTCTGGTTGGTGGCTTGATCTTTGCAACAGCGCCTTTTGTTGCAGAACGTTTTTTTGACGCTCCAGGCGCCACCAATGCGATCAAGGCGCTTGCGTCAATCGTTCCGTTAACAGTGATATGTGCTCTGCTGGGCGCGGGTTTTCGGACTGAAAAAAGAATAATACTGGGCATTTCGGTCAATTCCATTGGGCTAAACGTCGGACCTTTTCTAGGTGTAGCGTTTACGGCCTTGTTTCTTGACCCGACACCAGAGGCCTTTGCTTTAGGTTGGTCAATCGGTCTAACGCCAACTCTGTTAATTGCCTTACTCAAAACGCGCCGTAGCGACGTTCAGCCCAAGGCGGCTCGGACGATGGAAAAGCTTCGATTTGGTATTCAAAGCCTCGGCGTTCACTCGGTCAACATCATAAACATGTGGGTTGACCGTCTCATGATCGGCATGCTCACCACTACGACTCAATTGGGCCTGTATCAGGCAGCTTCGCTTCTTTCCATGATCCCAATGATGCTGGGCACAACGATTGGTGCAGTGTACGAAGCCAAATTGGCACAAGCAAAAACAATAGAGGAACGAAGTGAAGTCTATGCAGAAGCTCAAATGCTTCAGGTTCACCTTGTCACGCCAGGTTCTGTTTTGTTGATTTTTACTGCCTCTATCTGGCTTGAACTTTTCTTTGGAAACGAGTTCGAGGTCAGCGCGCCGTTTCTTGGGCTTCTGCTTCTAGGCCAAACTCTAAAGGCTTGGTGTGGACCTGCGCTGATTGCCTTGAACATGGGCGGATATGCTGGAACAGCGCTGTTAATCACCGGAGGCGGTTTCGTCACCAACGTTGGGTTGAACTTTTGGCTGATAGGGCAGTTTGGCGGTCTTGGTGCGGCCATAGCGACTATGGCCGTCACCACATGCGTTGCACTTATAGCATTGTACTGCTGCGTTTCTTACGGGTTAATTCGCGTATATCTGCATGGCTTGTTTGCGGCATTAATCAGCACCGCAGGGTTAATCGTAATTTATTTCGGTTTAAGAACCTTTTTCGAGCAGTGGATTGTCTTTGACTTCGTTTTGGTTGTTTTCTTGATTGCGGTCTATGCGATTTTGGTCGCGGTCGTTCGAGTTCCCCCGGCATACGATCTGTTTTCACTCGAAATGCGCCGCAGGCTCCTGGCGTGCTTTGCAAGGATTTCGACATAGCAGAAAAAATGAAAAAAAGCCGTCAAGCTACGCTGCAACGAACTTGGGAACATCCCGAACTCACTGAAATGTCAGAGCGTATGCATGCGCAAGGCATCGCGCCAAATCTGTTCCTGGTAGGAGCCCAGAAGTGCGGTACCACCACGCTCGCGTCGCTCATAGCGAAGCATTCTGATGTCTTCTTCTCAAGGATCAAAGAACCAAACTTTCTAAGCTTCGATGTACGGCCAGCTGAATTTACCGGCGATTTCAAAAAGTTGCACATAGAGGATGAAAACGCTGCACTGAAGCGATCTTGCACAGAGGATGTCCTCTACGCTTACATTGAAAATCCCGCAATTTATCAAGCCTTGTTCGAAGGTTCGTCGCAGTTTTCCATTCGTGCCGAAGGCTCCGTGACCTATCTTTTTTCGAGTGAGGCACCGTCTGCCATTGCAACACTTTTTCCGAGTTCCAAGATACTGGTCATTTTGCGTGATCCGGTGAAGCGCGCGATATCAAACTATCGAATGCAATTTCAGGCTGGGGTCGAAACAGAACCAGATGTCTTCAAGGCCATCATGAATGACCATGCAAAAGCATCATACACATGGGGCACAAAGCACTTCTATGTTGAGAGTGGCCGATACGCGGATCAGTTAGTGTCGTATTTTGATTTGTTTCCTAAGTCGCAAATCCACATTGCTTTCTTCGAAGAACTCTTTGGCAAGAAAGACGAAGTTGCAATTGCCAACCTAGCAGCGTTTCTTGGATTGGACGAATTCAAGCCAGAAGAAGACGCTCAGAAAAACGCCAGTCTTAAACCCAGAAACGCGGTGATAAACAAGCTGCTCTTTAAATCTGGTCTGAAGCGGCAGATTCAGCGCTATGTGCCAAAATCGCTGAAAGACTTCGGTAAGACGTTGTTTTACGAGGAAGGTTCGTCACGTCTGGACCAAGGCGAAATGGAGCAACTGCAAGATCTTTTTCAAAGTGATCGAGATAAGTTAGAAAACCTGCTTGGCCGGCCAGCGCCTTGGTAGGCGGAAACTGCCTTAAATTTCGATCGCCGAATTGGGCAATTCTTATGGGTCTATGACAATCTATGACAATAGAGACCGCGCTCGATCTGGGCGCTTTGCGTGGCTTTCAAAATACCCACCCATCCGATCCGCCATTGCATCGAGTGTGAAATTCTCGCGCGTCGCCGCAAGGCCCCGTGTTGCAAGTTCTTTTAAGCGACTGGGGTTTTTCCTTAAATCCGAAACCAATCCCATCAATGCGCGAGGGTCTCCTTCTGGAAAGATTAGTCCTCCTTTCGTCTGCTCGATCACTTCAGGTATTGCGCCTGAGTCACTGCCAAGAACAGGTGTACCACAAGCCAAAGCCTCAATAATCAAACGGCCGAATTGTTCTTTCCATCCAGGGTAAGATAGCGACGGCATAACGATGACGTCACACGCCGCCAATACGGGCGCCAAATCACTTTGGTTCGTGGGTGGCACAATGTGAAGCTGGTTTGCTATGCCTCGGTCCCGCGCACGTCTTTCCAATGCATCTTGCTCCGGACCTTGACCGACCAAAACAATCTGAACTGACTCATCTTTAAGCATAGAAACTGCATCAATAAGGTCAGAAAGCCCTTTTTCCGGCACAAACCTACCTGCAAAACCGATCAAAAACGATTTTGGGTTATTGGTTATCCGCTTCCGCCAGGTGTTTTCTTTGCTCAGCCTGGCATCGAAGATTGAGGTGTCAACGTATAGTGGCATGTCGCAAATCTCGCCGTTGAACCCTTTACTACGGGCTAAGTCCGTTGCTTCTGAGCTGATTGGAAATAGGAAAGTCGCACCTTGCAAAACCTTTTTTTCAAAGTTTGAAATTGGAAAAGGAAAGGTTTTGAAAATGTTCTGGCTGGCATAGAAACCAATTGGAACGCCAACTCCGCGACGATTGGCGCGAAAGAGTTGGTACGCCGCCAGCATGTAATAGTCGTGGTAGCCATAAATGATATCAGGCTTTGCTTTGGACAGGATCTTCCCAAGATCCGCTATGTATAGGTGTTTCGGCACGCTGGATCGAAAAGCGACTGGTCTAGTGACGAAGTCGCCTCGGAAACCTGTGTGTTTTTGCGAAACCACGCAACTTTGACCAAAGGGGTTCATCCACTTTTCAGGCGCTAAGATTGTAACGTGGATATCAAAGCGCTCCATCAACCTTATGTATAAGCTTTGTTTTTTTGTGAAGGCGCAATTGTGATCCATTACAAATAGACGGAGAGCCATTTAACTGTCCCATGCGTGCTGCAGATTATCGATAGAGACATCGGCAACGCGACAGGTCAACACGCCGCAAACCCCTGAGCTGTAAAAGCTTAAAAGTTTAGCTTGCACCACCACCGATTTGGTCCATCGCCGCCAAAAGTGGCCCCAAAAGATTCATCGGATCGGTTCGCAACCCGGATGTGTCCAGGTTCGTCATGTGAGGCAGTCCACAGAGCGTTATTGCTTGCATTGCTTTGGCCCCCAGCGACATTGATCGGAAAAAACCCTGAACTGGTGGTCGCAACGGCCAGCATGTTGTCCTTGGTCCAATCAAAGTTCTCTTCAAGCGCGACGCCGACCGCCATCACGGAGTCCGAGTTGAATTGGCCACAGAAAAGACCGGCTATTCCAACCAAGTCGAACCTTTTTGCAGCTGGATAATTAGTGGTTCCAAATCGAAAAAGAGTACCAGCCCAACCGTTCCCTTCAAGTTTGATCACGCCCCTAGGCACATGACCATGGTTTGCAATATGAAAAAACTGCAATGATCTGCTGTGCGCCGCAGATATAAATCCGTCGCAACTGTCAATGTAGACGTCTTGAGGCAAATCAGTAGCTCGAAAAGTTGCTTGATCGCGCGGCCGCCAACGATCTGGGTCCACGCTTCTTACAATCGAGACCCGTCTCCAGCGTTTAACGTCAATCAGTGCGGCCCTGGGAATACTGCCACGGTACCCATTGGAAGACGCAGGAAACGAGGTTTGGGTGCCATGAACCTCGCGAAAAATGCAGTTTTGTAATGTCGTGTCGCGTAACTCATGACGGCGTGTAAGGTTACCCTCAGCAAAAACAGCATTGCCCACGCTCTCGAACTGACAGTGGCTCCATAAGCCTGTAACAAAATCCCTCCAATGCCCCTGATGCACAGAGAGGGCTTGCGCGTCGGAGTAATCCTCATTTGTGCCTTCTTTGTAAACTGCGTACGGCGCTCCACCAACAAAACAGGTGTCTACGTGCCCGTACCAACCTGCATCAGGCGCAAGTGCAATGGCGGCAAAGCGTCCGGAGATATTGCACTTCTGCAAAACAAAATCCCCATGCGCAGCTTCTGTGAAAGTTACGTAAAGACCGTAATAGCATCCGTCGGTAAATAGTAGTTCTGCTGTTTTTTGACCGCCTCGCCAATTCACGCCGACGTGAAATCCGGAGACGAAAACACTCCTAATGACTGTGCGTTCCCCTGCACTTATGCCACTATAGTTTTCGTAAATTTGCCCAATTCTTGGATTTTTCGGATTGTAAGCCTTCGTCCAGTCATCGGGTTGAAAACCATAACGCTCGACAAACCCGGCTTCACTTTCGGGGGCATTCCAACCACGCCAATTGCCCGGTCCCATGATGCTGAAATGGGCGAGCTCGCAGTCTGCATGCAGGTGTAAATGCTCGCCACTCCAAGACACGAAGCCGTTTTCAACATTTGCAAGCCGCGGTTGAACGACGTAGTTGTCATGGATCGGAGCTTTGTTATCACGCCACTGCAGTATCGTTGCGCCACGCCCGTGACCGTGGATGTTCACGGTAGGTTGATTTTTCCAAATCCACACATCGTTGGCGGGATAGAAAAGACTGCGATTGAAACGGCCAACGCCAGAAGGCAATTGGACCACGGCACCAAATCTAGTAGAGGACTTATCCCAATCCAAAACAACTTGGTTAATAGCTGCTTGGGTGGCGGCCCAGTCTATTTCATCTTCCAAGCTGTCTGCATGCGGATAGACAACTTGTGCGTCTTCTAGAGCCTCAAAAAAATCCGAGAGTGGGTGAGATTGACCGTCCCAAATCGCACCAAAGTTGATGGCGTGGTAATGTGAGGTTTGCCTAGCGTTTTTGATGCTTTCGGGAAGTGCATCCAACGACACTTGTCCTTTGTCGTTCAGTCTAAGTAACTGCCCGGACAAGTCAGTATCGCCCCCTTTGTCGGTGCTGCGCTCGAGGTCTTGCTCGACTGATACTATTCTATCAAGCGCTTCTTTTAACGCCGGCGACAAGATTGAATGGACGTCTGCTGTAGGCAAATAGGTGTCTCCCTTACTTTCGAACGCAGCAGATGCTGCGGATTGCAAAAAGAATTGCAAGCAACCTCTACGATTGGTTTTCATTTGCTTTGCTTTCTCTTCGATTTGGTAAATTGGGAGTTCTTTTACTTTATCTTAGGTTCTAGATTTTCGAGGATCTGAGCCGCTTGGACAGGATATCAGGATCTTTTCTCCACCTCCATTCACACTTCCTAAGATGTAGCTTGAGCAGCAAGCCGCCTTTCGATTAAGCCTTCGCTGCTGTTAATGTCGAAGTCTTGGTCGGTGAGCAGTTCGGACTTCTCGCATTACTCCTTTACAGAGAATTGTGTGTCGGATCACCCAATCCGAGTGAGATAAAGGTCTAAAACTTGGAACGTGTTAGCGTCATCGTATGTAAAACTGCATCACTGCCCGCGCTGAAAAAGATAGGAACATAAACGTTTAGAACCTGCGTTTAATTGAACCAGCGTCGACCCAGATTGCATTGGATCAAGAATTCCAGAATGCATTCTTGTCCTTGCGATCCATTCGGCTGATTTAAACGGACGAGCCAATCCAAAGTTGGGTCTGTTCGATGGCCAGATCGATACTTCTAGAAAGCGAGTTGCGTACACCTGAAACGCACATGATCGAAGAAAGTATTGCGATGCGTCCTTTGATTGCGCTTCTCTGACTTGATCACATCTGGCCGCCTCAATCAGAGTAAGGCGGCAAGACCCAAAAAGGAGATTAGGATGAGCGGCAAGCACACCCTTGAAATGACAGTTCTCATGACGCCGGAAATGGCCAACTTTAGCGGCAATGTGCACGGCGGCGCGCTGCTCAACCTGCTGGACCGGGTCGCATTTTCTTGCGCGTCCAGATACTCGGGGCGGTATTGCGTCACTCTCTCCGTGGATCAGGTCATATTCAAGAAACCCATCTTTGTGGGCGAATTGGTGACCTTTATGGCCTCGATCAACGCCACGGGACGCACCTCGATGGAAGTGGGCATCCGTGTCGAGGCGGAAGAAATACGTTCCGGCAAGGTCCGGCACACCAATTCGTGCTATTTCACGACCGTTGCCGTGGACGACAATCGCACACCCGTTGAGGTGCCCAAACGGATCCCTGAAAACGACGAGGCCAGAAAACGGGAAGAGGCCGCCATCCTGCGCCGAAGCCTGCGCGAAGACTTCACCCGGCGCCATGCTGAGATCAATGGTGAACTCTGAACTCTATAGAAATCGATGGGCGCGCGACAGAAAACGAGGAGAGGACAATTGACCGAACGCGGCACGCATGTCGATGAGTATGATGACGCGACGGTAGCCCTGTTGGAGCTGGTCTGGGGCAAGGGGTTCATGGCGCCAGGCGGGCCGCAAAATGTGCGCAAGCTGGTCTCCGGATTGGATATCAGAGACAAAACCATCCTTGATATCGGCTGCGGTCTCGGCGGCGGCGATCTTCTTTTGGAGGGTGAGCATGGCGCACGGGTGCTCGGTATCGATCTCGAAGTACCTCTCATCGCGAGGGCACGCGCCTATGCCGAAGTGGCGGGTCTGTCTGACCGGATTGAGTATCGTCAGGTCGACCCGGGTCCGCTTGGCTTTGAGGATGGCACATTGGACGTCGTCTACAGCTCCGGTGCATTCACACAGACAGCTGATAAGGCTGGCATCTTTGCCGACGCATTGCGGGTTTTGAAACCTGGCGGCAGCATCACGGCCTATGAATGGATGGGAAACGGCGAACCCTTCAGTGAGGACATGCTGCACTGGTTCGAACTTGAAGGGCTCACCTATGCCTTGCAATCCTTACCGGCGCACAAAAGCCTGCTGGAAGACGCAGGGTTTGACGAGATTGCGGTGACGGACGATGGCGGCTGGTACACACAGGAAGCGCGCGTCGAATACGACCTTCTGAAGGGCGAGATGAAGGAGACCGCCATGACGATGCTCGGCACGGAGCAATATGCGCATTTCCTCGAAGACTGGGCGGCGTTGATCACCGTGCTGAGCAGCGGCGAACTGGTGCCGGGGTTTCTGCGCGGCAAAAAGCCAAGCTGATGCCCCTGCTGTCGTGACGCATCGACGGGCCCTAGACCGACCAAGTTGGAAAGCTGAGCCCCGTCATCGCCCGGAGCTTTTGCGCATCCGCGCGCAGATCATCAGCAAAGCTCATGCGCAGCCCATCAGGAAAGACCGGCGGTTTGCGCGACGGGCGCAGAGCCAGCGCGTCGCGAATGCGGTCCCGCGTGCTTCGCCCCACGAGGCCTGCTGCGCGACGTCCAAACGGCGATTGTGCAAAGCGCAGGATCGGTGCGGGCACTCTGGAAATCTCCGCGCTGTCATTTCTAGCATCCGCATTGGAAAGCGGTCGTGCGGCCACGCCGATATGGGCCGTCACCTTGTCCATCACGGCCTGCGGGGCGCGGACGAGCTCTGCAAAATCGAGGATGAGAATGGCCTCTTTGCGAAAGTACTGAAGGTAGGTTTCAAGCTGCTCGGCATAGAGGCTCCCATCCAGAATGTGCGCGTATTCATGCTTGGATTGGAAGTCATTTAGATCGGGCGACAGCGCGCCCATGAAAACGCCATGGTGGAATTGCGACTGCGCACGATCGATGGGATCGCGCAGAATATAGATCAGTTTGACGTCCGGGCAGACCTGAGCCATGCGTTCGGCCACGCCCGGAAAATCCCGGGACTTGGAATAGTTCGGGCTGGCTTCCCCACGCACCGCATCTGCCCGCGAAAACTGATTGCTGTACCATCCAAGACCGCGCGACCAGTTCTTTTCTGATACGAAAAAATCCGTTTCCTTGTCGCGCGACATGTCAACATCCGGGTGCTCATCGAGATGCCGATAGAGTGTCGTTGTTCCCGATTTCATGGCCCCAATGATGATGAAATGCGGCAGCAGCAGGTCTGTCATTTGGGTGGCGCCTGCGCGGGCGCGGCAACTATGCCGTCACCGTAAAGATCTCTTTGCCGAAACCGCAGACAACCAGCACAGACGCCCGCATGAATCCTCCCCCGCAGGAGCCAGAACGCACGCCGCGTCATCCAGGGCCAGGCCGCCAGCGCCTGCAGATGGCAATAAGCTGTCTTGAGCGCAGCGACTGCAAAAAGCTTGGCAAGCGCGCCGGGTTCCGAGGCCACGGCAGAATAGCTTTGACCGATGCGGAAGCGCCTCTTCAGAAGCCAGTTTAGATCTTGGCGAGCAGCCGGCACCTCTTCGTGCACGATGGCATTGTCGGCGATGGCATAGCGCGCACCAAGCGCCCGCAACCGAAAGAAAAATTCCGTGTCCTCGCCCCCGGATCGACCACGTTCAAGCGCAAACCGTTCATGCCTCCATGGCACATCCCCCCACCGCAAAAGCGCGTTGCAGGTGTGCCCGGTCTCGACCACATCCCCACGGCGAGCCGCGACTTGGGAATGGAAATCTCCGTCGACCATCCACTGGGGCGTGTCCGGGCCGTAGCGTGCGCGCATATGGCCAAACGCGGCGTCCACCCCGGTGGCGTTTACACAGGTGATCAATGCTGTCAGCCAATCAGGCTCCACAAGTTCATCATCATCGAGAAAAGCGATCCAATCCCCCGTTGCGGCATCAAGCCCGCCATTGCGCGCGATAGAAATGTTGGAACCGGGTACATGTCGGTAGTCGATGGTGAGCCCGGTGTCTTTTGCCACCTCAGCGACACGTGCTTGTGCAGATGGGGCGTCATCATTGTCGATGACGATGACGCGCAGGGCTACCCCGGCCGGGATCTTGGCCCGCGCGACCGAGCGCAACGTGTCAGCTATGTGGGAGCGCCTATAGGTGCAGATGCACAGATCAATCTTCATCGTGGCGCGCCTTTGATCATCTGCAGCAGGAACCCCGCGCTCCACACCATGTGCATCGTAAAGAGAACCGGCCCGACCCAAAGCGCGCACAGGCTGCGCTTACATGTCAGGGTTTTCAGCGTGACGGCGGCGAGCAGCGTGAGGTACGCCACGGGCACCAGCAAAGCCATCGGCAGGACAGGCGCCAGCATGAGCCCGACCAGATTGCTGAGGAAGATCACGGGCGGTATCACCTGTCGCAACCGGGGCCGCATGCGATGTTTGAGAATATTGTGCGCCCGCCACATGCCATAGTGCCAATACTGCACCGAGAGCCGCCGCAAAGACGGCCGCATCATGTAGTTCAACCGGATCGTGGCATCCAGCCAGATACGCCCGCCGGCCAAACCGATGCGGTGATCAAGCTCCGCGTCTTCATTGGCCACAAAGGAGGGATCATAGCCGCCCACCTTGCGAAACATATCGAGGTCAAAGCCTGCATTGTGACCATGATCGACCCAGCCTGAACGCGTGCCGCCCCGGTGACCAGATCCGCCCGAGCCGAGCTTGCTCTCCATCGCCCAGGCGGCCCCGCGCTGAAAGCAGGCCTCGCCCATTGAATCCATCACTGTGCCGAGCCCTTGGGCGCCTCGTGCAACCAAGCTTTGAGCCACGGACATCACATATCCCACGGGGTAGTCGGAATGAGCATCGGCCCGCACAAGGATAGAGTGATGGGGATCGGCCGCATGCTCCACAACCCGGTTGATCGCCGCAGATTGGATGCGGTCGGGATTTTCGATCAGGTGAATATTGCGATGATGGGCCGCCATATCCTTTACGATCTCACGGGTTTTATCGGTGCTTCCTCCATCTGCCACGACCACCTTGAACGGAAGCGAGCCATCCCCGATCAAGGCCTTCAGCGTTGCGCCAATGTGCTTATCTTCATTGAGCGTCGGGATCGCTACCAAGACGGATCTTGGATCAACAGATGCGCGGTCTTCGAGCGTCAGTACTGGGTCAGAACTGTCCATCATCGCGCCTCCTGCATCACGCGATCGATCACGTCCGAGAGCTCATTGCGGGATTGGACAAACGCGTCCATTGGACGGTCGAGCAAAGCCTGCCCGCGCGCCATGATCTCTTTGCGTTCAAGCCGGTTGAGCAACTCTATCAAGAGGTCTGGATCGGCACGCTCAATCACCCAGCCGAGCTTGTCCTCAGCGACCCGGCGCCCGGTTTCTGTGGTGGCTAGAGCGATGTTGGGACATCCCGCCCAGCTCGCCTCATAAATTCGGTTGGGCAACAGCCAATCAGAGTTATTGCCGGTTTGCCAAAGGTCCTGTGACCAGACCAGATCAAGCCCGGCGTAAACATCAGCAAGACCGTCAGGATACGCATAAGGCCCGTGAAAGGTGATGTTGTCATGCTCGGCGATCGCAGCGTTAAAACCTGGCAGCGCGTGATCATGCACAACGCCGTGAATGTGCAGGTGGAGCCTCGGGCCCAACCTGACTGCCACGTCTTTGAGCAGGGCGAGGCTGGGTGCGCAACGGATTGTCCCCACCCAGCCCAGACGCAAGGGCGTGTCTGGGGCGGAGACCTCCCGCATCTTGGGACGTGGCGGCAGTGCAGCACCGGCGGCAAGTTTGTTCTCCCAAATCGCCCAGGCACCCCGATAGCCCTGTATCGGTTGAAAATAGTTGCGCACAAAGCCCTGGCTTGACACCACCAGCATCTGAACCCTGGCCAGGAGAAATCGCTCGGCCGCCCGCATGATCCGTGCTTTCGCACCGGAGCCGCAGAGCGCCCCGTTGATGTCGAGACACTCGTAGACCAGCGGCGCCTGCCTGGCCCCGGCCAGCGCACGCGCCGCCCAAGCGATGACCAGCATGTCAAGATTGCGCGCAATGATGACGTCTGCTTGACGCATTTGCTGCCGATGAAACATCATCTTCAAAACAGACGCAGCAACCACGCGGGCGCGTTTCAAAAGGTTTTCATTCTCGGTCGCGTAGAGATGTGTGTTGGGCCAGTCAGGCTCAAACCGCTGCTGCATATTGTTGCGGCGCATCGTGAAACTGTGCACCTTGTGACCCAGGCTGCGCAGCGCGCGGATGCGGCGGATCTGAGAGATTTCAGCCACGTCAAACCCAAAAACCTCGAGCCGAAGCGCATCTGCGATACCCATGTCCGGTGTCTCAGCCAACGCGATGCTGTTGACGTCATGCGCTTGGTCCATCCGGTGTCACCTTATCCCTTTCTTTGCGAGGGAATGGATCACGTCAGCCGTCATAATCCATGATCTCGTTTTGATTGAACAATCGGTACTTTCTGATGTTGGCGCGCGAGAACACGACGCCCATAATCCGGCTGGTCGGCAAAAGCCGGTTTTGGAAAACCCATTTCACATGACTGCGCTGCGTGACGCCCCACCGCACCGTGTAGATCAGCCGGTGACACAGCTTTGCCAGCAGCCTCGTGTCGGCGACCCCCTGCACTGGCGGAAGATCAAGCACGATGACGTCGAAATGGTCTCTCAGACGGGCCAAAAGCGCGTCTAAATGTGCATGGTCCTGCATCATCGTGACGGGTCGCTCGGTGTTCTTCGGATTGGCGATGACCGCCAGATTTGGAAACTCGGGAATTGGCTCAATGCGCGCCACGCTGTCCGGTTCCAGGTCGATAAGCTTCGACAAGTCGTTGCTCTCAGGCAGCAACGGATCAATCAGTCGTGACATCTGCCAATTCGCAACATCAAGATCAACGATCACAACCCGCTCATTCTGCTGCGCCAAGAAACTTGCAAAATTAAAGGCGACCGTCGTCTTACCCTCTCCCTGGGTTGTGGACGTGAAGCCGATGATGTTGCCTTTGGCAACGCTGGCGGATTTTTCCCGCTGCAGCTTGAGTTGCACATGCATGGCGCGCATGGTTTCTGCGCTCACCGATGACGGCTCGCGGATGGCAAATCCAAGCCGCTGACCTGCACGAGAGAGATTCTTGGATGTATGGCTGGCCACAGATCCAAACCTGAGGGTCCATGGGCGTATCAAACCATCAGCCTGGAACTCTGAGGCAAAGTTCGGCACCAGACCCAGATAGTTCAGTCCCAAGTCATGGCTGACATCATCTTGGGTGCGGAAGCTGCCATCGAACGCTTCTCGGACAATCACAACGCCCATCGCCAGCACCATCGCTCCGAAGACGGCCAGCACCACGATCTGGCGAGATTGCGGCGCGGATTTCTTATCTGGCGGGACGGCCCAAGCAATGACGCGCGCCGATGTCCCTTCAAATGTGAGCAGCTGGGAAGAGCTGTTAAATTCTTCGAGCAATTGCTCGTAAAGCTGGCGTTTGGCGTTGGCTTCACGCTCCAGATTGAGCAGCTCAACACTCCGTTGAATGTTGTCACTGTAATCGCCGCGCATGTCCTCAATCACTGTCTCGATGGCACTGAGCTGGCGCGCCAAGGCATCCCGGCGCGCGGCCAGCCGGTCGCGCACTTGCCGGTATTCATCCAAAATCAAAGAGCGTATCTGATCCTGCTGTTGCCGAAGCCCGACAACGACGGATGAGTCTTCTGACCAATTCAGCAAAAGCTCGGTCTCTTCGCGCAGCAACTCAGCAAAGCGCGTTTGGAATTCATTCAACGCGTTGGATCGCTCTTCTAGCGGCACTTGCACCGCCTCAATCTCGCCCTGTGCGATCTGTTCGGTGAGTTGCTGGACCTGCACATCGACGACCAGAACATCACCGCGCAGGCGGATCAGCTCCTCGACGGCAGCGTTGAGCGCCACCTCGCTTGGCAGCAATTTGTCGGGAAGCGCCACAAGCTCATGTTCGCTGCGAAACGTCGCCACGGCTGTTTCGGCGTCTCGCACGCTGATTTGCAGCGCCTCGATACGTTCCGACAACCAGTCGCGCATCCGCTCCACATCCTGGCGTTGCCGCTGTCCGGACGCACGCAGATATTCCTGCATCAGCGTGTTGACGGCTTCTGCGGAAAAGGCCAGATCGGGGGAGGTGTAGGTGATGTCGATAACATAGCTGTCACCCGCCCTTTCGGCCGACAGACCTTTCACAAAACGCCGGCGCTCTGCTTCGAGGCGTCTGACAACCTTGAGATCATCGGGCAAAGCCATGGCCTGCGACGTCGCCGCATCGATCCCAAACATGCGTTGTAGGCGTTGGCGCAATGAGGGCGCGGCACGCTCTCCACCGCCCTGTCCAAAACGATTGGCGACATCGAGCGCGAGCATGGTTTGCGATGTCACCTCGCGTGAGGTCAGAACACGCAACTCACTGTCGACCGTCAGTTCATCCAGCGACCCAATGGCCGATATGGACTGCGGACGATTATCGAGCGCCTCACCCTCTCTCGGGTCGATCAAGAGAGACCCGTTGGCGGTGTATTGCGCCTGCGCTGTCAGGACATAGTAAACAGAGCCAACGAGAGACAGCACAAAAAAGAGCGCGAACAGTCGCCGATTGCGCAACAGTTTGAGCCATGCCTCACGCAGGGTCTCTCCCATTTCAAGCGGCGGCAGAAAGGTGTCTCTGTCTGATGCTTCGGGCGTTACGAGGGAAAACCGAGGCGCGTTCATGCGTTGTTACCCTGGTTGCCGCCCGGGCGCCCTCAAGGGCGGTGAGGGCCGCGAAGACAAGGCGTCACGACAGATGGCAAGTATGCCAAGACTGCCGCGACGCCGTGTCGACACAGAGCTGAGAGGCTGTGCAGATTTACCAGTCGGATCCGCACCTTTTAAGAGAGCCGCGCCCACAGCTGCATCCGTGTTCACGTGAACAAGATTTAGATCGAGGTTTTGAGCGTCTAGCACGCGTCTCACCGGTCGACTGTTCAAATCTTGTTTTCCACGCAGACATTCGACAATGGCGCGCCACTGTCCTTGAAGTGTGGCCCCAAACCAAATGGAGTTTGGGGCAAGCCCTCTCATCGTCCACAGCATTATTTTCGCGCCATAGTTGTATTTATAGTTCGCGCCTTGCGCGGCTCACGGTAATTCAAACCCCTATGCCAAACCGCGAAACGAACTCGTCAAACTGGTGCATTGGATTTTCATTTGGGATCACAGAATGAGGTACCGGCAAAATCAGCGCCTCACGGGTGAACAAGATTTGGGTTGGCACAGTTTCTGAACATCTTTTGATCATGACATTCAGGAAATTAAAAATTTATTAATTCCAATTGTTAACGTGAGATTTATTGACCCAGTGGCCTGACATGCCGATGAATATGGACAAGGATGTCGACCATCTCACAGACTGTGACGAGGGAAGCAGCTCAGATAAGATTGCACTCGCAAAACTTGCGATTGGGCGTGATGAAGGATCGAAGGCCTGCCGTGATATCGGTCACGCCATTCTCGAAGATACAATTTCTTAGGTTGTATTATGACTTGCGGAGATGGGCGATGTCTTGGAATTACTCTTTCCCGCAAAGGTTGCTGGGCAGCAATTGATTTTCTGCGTATAAGTGTCTCTGTCGTTCATCTTGTATGGCACGACACCCGCACTGACGCGGTGCAAACGCGCCTTAGGCTTGGTTTACCCAAGGCGTGCCTGACCAAAAGGACCATGTGACGGAGGGACAGGCACATGCTGAAGTACTTAGGCCCGATCGCGCTTTTCGTTGCGATGGCTTTGCCCGCATTGGCAGAGCCCTACCGTTTGACCATCGGTGACCGCGTGACCGTGACGTCAGGATTTCTAGAGGTACCCAAGACCATTGGCGTCGATCTCGACGGGAACCTCAGACTGCCCGAGATCGGCAGCCTGTTCGCCGCGGGCAAAACCCTCGATCAATTGGAAGAAGACGTCGTTGATCAGATGAAGATGGGGGGCTTCAGTGGACCGTCTTCGGTCCTCGTAGAAATCGAGGCCTACGCGCCTGTGGTGGTGTCAGGTTTTGTTGAGCGCAGCGGAAAATTTGATTTCTTGCCCGGCATGGATGTGGGCGCCGCACTCGCTCTGGCCGGCGGTTTGGGTGCGGGCGACATATACGGGCCCAATGCCGATGTCCTGGCTGTAAACGCGCGGCGGCGCGCAGCGGCGGCGGCCGAGCAAATCGCTGCGGCAATCTCTGACTTAGCAAAGTATGAGGCCGCGCTGGCCGGGCCTCAGGTTGCGATTGCGCTGTCCGAGACGCTCCGCGCTGTCGTTCCGATTGAAGTGCGCACCACCATGGATGCCCGCATCAAGGCGGAACGCATACAGTTGGACCAGATCCGCGATACAACAAAACTGCTGGTTACGTCGTGGAACAGCGACATTGCTGATTTTCAGGATCAGACGGTCCTATTGGACGAGCGCATCGTCATTAAAAAAGAGATCATCGCGACCTTGTCAGCCGATTTGGCGGATCTCGAAACCCTCCGCACCCAAGGCCTGACCACGTCATCGCGATTTTCAAACCTGCAACAGCAGCTCTCCGATGACCGCGAAGAATTGCTCAACCTTGAGACAGCCAAGATTACGGCCCGGCGTCAGGCCACGCTTGCCGCTCGAAATCGCAACCAGTACTTGGCAGATCAGCGCAAGAACAACCTCACCGCGCTGGAAGCTGCGCGCGCGTCCCTGGCCTTGGGTCTGAGCGACCATCGCTTCGCCGTTGATGAACTGACTGTGCTGAAGGGCGGCTCGGCGACGCTGGAAGACGCGATCGCCTTGCTTGACGTTTCCCTGACAATTCGCGGCCCTCGCGCGGATCGGTTCAATGGAGACGTCGTGGATTTTGAAACAAAACTCCTGCCGGGAGACATCGTGGTTGTCGAAGTGAAAGACCCTGTCGTCAGTTCAAACTAAATCGCGCGCCGCCTCAAACAGCGCGAGATCGGGTGCGCATAGCGCCTCAATCTCAGAGCGGTGCGATGCCTCAAGAACCGGCTCATCCCCTTTGGCAGCATTGAGCCTTGCCAATCTCAGCTTGACCCCAAACATGTCGTGATAGGCGCGTATGAACGCGTCTGTCTGATCCAGAAATCCGATCAGCGCAAAATGCCCGAGCCGCGACTTCGCCAGCGCCAGAGCGTCGGGCACCTCGTCTTGCGGGATGTCATTGCGCCCGCAAAGATAGCGCAGATAGACTTGCGCGTGTTTTCTGGCGATCGGCGTCGAGAGATAGCTTCCAAGGTCTTGCGTCACCACGCCACTGCGCTGCGCCATTCGAAAATTTGAGATCATCCGCGCCACCGGGTCGCGCATGATCGTCACGTATTTGTAGCGGTTGCCAAAGTGGCTCCATGCCGTCTCTGACCACAGGACATGCCCATGGATCAGCATCGTGTCCCAGGCCATGTGCTGCAGCAAAAGCGCCTCGCGGGTGTCAAAGGTGAGATGGCCATTTTCCCCGTCTTCGTGGCATTTGAGAACGTCATCGGCGTCAAAATGCAACATGGCCGCAGCGCGGCGCGTGGCCAAAGCGTCAATCACGCCGATCCTGTGGTTCAAAGGAATCGTGGCATACATGGCCTCAGACAGAGACGTGCCGCCGCATTTGGGAAGGTGGAAGAAAAGACTGGGATGCTTTGGCCCGCGTCCAGGCAGGGAGCGGGCTATGCGTCCGCTGGCAATCGCCGCGCGCCGAGACATTCGTTCGCGAAACGGAGCTCTCCGCGCCATTACTTTGAGTCCTTATGCTGCAGGATCAGGACCATGGAATGCACCTTCCAACTTTCGCCTCTCCCACATCAGCGACAGGGCGGTCGTGTCCACGCCGGTGTGCCAGCGGCACATGGCAAAGAGCAACGTCTGATAGGATGCAACGGCCACAGCGGCGCCGATGATCACGCCGGCCGTCTCCGCCAGAGCCTCGCCGACGAAGACACCCAGCAGAATGGCCCCCGCCCCTGCCAGCGCGCACCAGAACAGCACCTGTTTATGACCCGTCACATTCAGCACCAGATTGGCCGGGCCAAAAACCGCCCTCGATGCCGGGATGAGCACGAGCACAAGAAACATCGTTTCGATCCCGGCATAGTCGGCACCCATCACATCCAGTGCCAACGGAATAAACACCCACGCCAGCGGGACGCCCAGCATGAGAACGCAGAGCTTGCCTACGCCGCAGAGTGTCAAAAGCCGCGCGCAGCCTTTGGAATTGCCCTGCACAATGGCGCGGGAAATCTTGGGGCTGAAGGCCATGTCAAACGCATTCAAAGCAAAGTTCAAAATGCCGATCATCGACAACGATATGCCAAGCTTGGCCACATCGCCGGGCAGTAGGACAAACCCCGCGGTCATGATGATCACATCACGCAGATATTCATGCATCACCAGCGTCGGGCTGAGCATCAGCCCAAATGGCACCCACGCCAGCGCCTGATCGAAACGCGCCGGAACAGCACGACGGAAGGCCAGCGCGTGCCGGATAAACGCCCATTGCAAACCGGTCTCAAGAGCCGCCGCGACGCACAACGCCGCCATGATGTGCGTGGCCGTCAGTGTCCAGCCCATCACCGTGGCGGTGCCCAAAAACGCCACCATGACCAGCGGACGCACCAGAATACGGGGCAATGACGCGCGCAGCACAAGGCCCAGCGCCACGCCCTGGCGGCTGTTGATCCTCGCATTGGCCATGATGGGCGCTGCGGCAAAGCTAAGCACGAAAGGCCCCATGGCATCGAGGCCATAGATCCAGATCATTATGGCCGAGACGGGCACCATAACAGTTGCGCAGATCACCAAAACTGTCCGCCGGCACCAAAAAACGAATCCCGCCGCGTCTTCCGGGCGATCCGTCTCCAGGTAAAGCGGCAGGAAGCGAATAGAGCCTGCCTCAACGTTGAGCGAGGCCACAACGGACAGCAAAAATCCCGTTGAAAGAGCGGCAAAGGCACGGCCCACCTCATCAGGAGGCGCGACCGCGACCATCAAGAGCGTGTATGTCAGTGTCAGCAATGTTCCTACGACACGCACGCTCAGCATGATCGAAGCCGTGCCGAACAGGCGGACATCTTCGGATTTCTGCACCAAGGAGATCATTGGCCGGTCGCGTCTTTCTCGGCCTGACGCCGCATGCGATACAGATCCTCTCCGGCACTGACCGCAAACGCCACGACCAGGATGATCATGATCTCATGGGCACGGTAAAGCGTGGTGCCCGTCAACGAAGACAAAACGCAACCCAAGATCAGGGTGATCGCACCCGCAACCGCGGGCGACTGCGTGGAGCGCAACAAAGCAAACAACCGTGCGACCGTGACCCACAGCAGCACGAGCATTGCCAGAAGCGCAGCCCACCCCGCAGACACAAGGATTTCAAGCGGGAAATTGTGAAAAGACCTGCTGGTCACAGCACCGGCATCCTGCGTCAAAAGCTGTTCGTTCAAAAACTGGGGGGATTGCCAAAAGGCCTGGTACCCAACGCCGAGGATTGGATGCTCGCGGTACACTTCGACGGCCACCTGCCATATGTACACGCGCCCCGTCAGCGAAGTGCTTTTGCCGATGGCGTCCAAAACAGCCTCGATCGGATTTATGCCCGCAATCACAAAAATCACCGGCCCGAGCGCTATCGCCGCGATCACGATCAACAACCCGGCGCTGAAGATGGTCGACGGAACGCGGTGCCAGCACAGGATCAAGAGCGCCATGACCAGCACCGGCGTCAGCAGCACCGACGTCATCGACAGCGACACTGCCAACGCGAAGATGTTTCCTAAAAGGGCGATCATGGCAAACGTCCTTAGGGTCGGCCAGACCTCATGGCGCTGCATCATCAGGAGTGCGACAATCGCTGTAACAGCGAAAAGCGCCCGTATCCCCAACATCCCTTTGGACGAAAACAGACCGGCAAGCCCGCCCGTTCTCGTATAGACCGGCCAGGGGAATATCCCGGTGGCCCAGTGCAGGATCGACAACCAAACGCCGATTGAAAAAACCACGATGAGCACCTTGATCAAGACGCTCAGCGTGTACCGCCAGCCCAGATACATGGCCATTATCATGGTCATGGTGAGCTGCAGGCCTGAGGTCAGTGTCGCGGCTTTGTTGACGGACCAGAGGATCGACGCCAGGCAAATCGCGGGAAAAAGAAGGACGAACCAGTTTCGCAAAAGCATCTGGAAAAACGCGGACCACACCGTGGCTATGCGCAAGATCATCGCCGCATAACACAAAAGCCACATGGGCGATTGCACAAATCGAAGCTGCACCAGCATGTCCGAGCTGAGCATGAAAATCAAAGTGAGGAGGGTTGCGTCAAAAATGGCCCAAAAGATCTCGTTTGGGTGCGATGAGCGCGATCCGTAGGTGCCTTGATCAACCGCAGAGATCATATCACGCCCTATTCGCCAACACGCGTCACATCGGGGGATGAAAGCCAACCTGCATCGGCCGCGCGCGCGCCGAACAGGGCCGCGCCCTCCAACGTCCAGTGAAGGTCATCATACATTGTCTTGAACCCATCATCGGTCACCAGCGTGCAGGTCGCATGATCCGGACAGACCAGTGCTCGACGGGACAGATAGGTCGCGCCCGCCATTTCTGCGATGTGCCTTATCTCGGCATTGTAGACCTGCGACCGGGCATCTTCGTACTTTGGCGCAAGGGCATTGAGGTCTTGCAGCAGCGCTGGATCACCCGACTTGATCAGATACCAATCAAAGAGCGGATGCGCCCCACCTGGGTTGAATTTCGCTGTGTTGCCGAGGACGATGATCTCTTTACCCTGGCCCCCAACGGCCTCCAGCATCTGATCAAGCGCATGGCGATATGCGCGATAGTGGTTGGGTGCGATCACAACCACGTCGGCTGCGGCAAAGTTGGGCGTCCCTCGCAACGTTTCAAGATCGTTTTCCAGGGATTTCAGGTTCACATTGAAGCGCGCAAATTCATGATCGAGAAAGCGGTCGGCGTTGAGCGTCAGCGCATTGTAGACATCCTTCGATAGGCTGTCTCCGATCAGCAGAACCTTGCGTGTGTCTGCGCCTTTGAACCAGAGCTTTGTGACCCCCGACACCGACGGGCGCAGCGCGTTCCAAGTGCCGATGTCTTCCTCCGGAAACCGCTCATTTAAGGGGTCCCATGTGGCGTCACGCAGCACAGAATTGTCAATTTCGTTCTCTCCATAGAGCACCGTCAGCGCCTGTGTCCGCGCGGATTGAGCGCCGCCCCCCGAAAGGGTCAAACTCATTACAAGACCGATCGGTGCGAGTGCCGCGACCGTCGCGATCGAAAAAGCTCGGGGTTTCAAGCGGAAGCGAAACGGCCTTTCAATGAGGGTGTATCCCAGTGCAGACAACGCGACCGTCAGCACCACCCATATCGCCATTTCAAATGGGCTCGGTGTGCCGACAGACAAGATCCTGCCAAACGCAAAGATCGGAAAATGCCAAAGGTAGAGAGAATACGAAACCTTGCCAATCCACACCATCGGGCCTGTCGACAAGACCCGCGTGACGGGCTCTCGCGGATCTGCGCACCAGATCAGGCCGCAGGTGGCCGCGATCACGGGCAGGGTCCCGACACCTGGATGCCGCATCTCCACCAGATCCTGTGTCACGAACGCCCATCCCAGTACGAGCAAAGACAGACCGGGCACATAGAAAAACCCGCGCCCATTCAGGCGCCCTGCCCCGTATCGCGATGCAACAGCCAGCAAAGCACCCGCCAGTAATTCCCATGCGCGGCTGGTCGGCGCGTAAAACGAAAACGCGGGATGCAGCGCGGTTGTCACCGTTGCCAGTAAAAACCCAAGCGCGGTCATTCCGGCGATGGCGGCCATCACGTGTCGCAAGGTCAGGTATCGCATCAAAACGATCATGAACGGCGGAAAGATCAGGTAGAACTGCTCTTCGATCGCCAGGCTCCATGTGTGCAAGAATGGCTGCAGCAGCCCCGATTGCGCACCATAGTCACTCAGTTCCAGAAACCAGAAGAAATTGCTGACAAAAGCAAGGGCTGCGGCAAGCGACAGGGTATAA
>ERZ1740065.105-NODE-105-length-36275-cov-7.056046_pt1 | contig 36275 bp, 32 predicted proteins | sample MGYA00581738_ERZ1740065 | MGnify/ENA primary metagenome ERZ1740065 (study PRJEB43018, sample SAMN04849749) | marine metagenome | isolation source: floating plastic debris | place: Pacific Ocean | collected 2008-09-01 | study: EMG produced TPA metagenomics assembly...
GCGCTGGGCTGTGACGATGATGGGGTTTGGTTCGGGGTCCGGGGTTTGGGCCGAAAGGGATGACGCAGATGCAGCCAGAGCAAAGATGAGTAGCCTAGAGAAAAACATAGCCCGCCTTTCTACCAGCCTTTTTGTTGCTCTTCGCTGCACGGCCTTAGCAACAAGATCAAAAATCGCATGGGCATCGAAGTCCACTCGGCTTCTGTTTCCTAGGAGTTCGTCTACGCGGGGCTCCAGATTCCGGGCATCCTGATTCAATGGACACTGATGACCACCCTTGGAGTGGACACTGATGTCCATTGGGTATAGCCTCTGAGGTCCATATGGTAGATTTGCAAACCACCGATTTTGCTGCATAATGCGAGCATGACTACGAAAGAAGATACTTCTGAGGGAAAAATAGTAAAGCTCAAAGCGAGGCCGGACAACCGTAAGGCTTCTGAGCGCAAGTTCGGTAAGCCGGTTATGGAACTTGGCTTTTGCATCGTTCCTTCATTGCTCATCCAAGCACAGGCAAGGTTAGGGCTCGAAGCTCAGCAAATGAATATCCTGCTACATCTCTTGGACATGTGGTGGGACAAAGACAGCAAACCATTTCCTACGAAAGAACTCATTGCAGAGCGAATGGGCGTAAGCACCAAGACCGTACAAAGGCATATTGCGGCCATGGAGAGCGCCGGACTTGTTGAGAGAGTGGCAAGAACCAAACGAGGCCGAGGCCGGACGAGTAACGAGTATGATCTGTCTGGTCTTGTGTCCAAGCTCCAAGAACTCGAACCGGAGTTCACCAAAGTCAAAACAGCAAACATGCAGAACAAGCGAAACGCATCGTTGCCCAAGTTCAGACGGAAAGGTTAGCCGATAGCAGCGTAGCTCAACTGGATAGAGCACTTGGTTTCTAGACTACGGTCCCACCCGGGCAGGGCCCAGCGCCGAGAAGATGCAGGTTCGACTCCTGCCGCTGCTCCCAAAACTCAAAACCTAAGGCACCAACACCGTATCCTCGGGCTCGCCCGCCTCATCGGTCTCGGGATAATCGAGCGTGTAGTGCAGCCCGCGGCTCTCCTTCCGGTGCAGCGCGGACCGCACAATCAGCTGCGCCGCCTGCAGCAAATTGCGCAGCTCTATCAGGTCCGTCGTCACGCGGAATTGGCCGTAATAATCCTCCACCTCTTTCATCAGCAGGTCGATCCGGTTCTTGGCGCGCTCCAAGCGCTTGGTGGTGCGCACGATGCCGACATAGTTCCACATGAAGCGGCGGATCTCGGTCCAGTTCTGCTTGATGACGACCTCTTCGTCACTGTCGGTCACGCGGCTTTCGTCCCACGGCTTGATCTCGGGCGGCTCTTCAAGCTGGTCCCACATGGTGAGAATGTCGCTGGCCGCCGCCTCGCCATAGACGAAGCATTCGAGCAGCGAGTTCGACGCCAGCCGGTTCGCGCCGTGGAGGCCGCTTTCGGTGCACTCGCCCGCCGCCCACAGGCCGGGAAGGTCGGTCCGCGCGAACAGGTCCACCACCACGCCGCCGCACGTATAGTGCTGCGCGGGCACGACCGGGATCGGCCCTGTGGTCATGTCGATGCCAAGGCCAATCAGCTTGTCATAGATCGTCGGGAAATGACCCTTCACGAACTCTTCGGCTTCGTGGCTTATATCGAGGTGGACGTAATCGAGGCCAAAGCGCTTGATCTCGGCGTCGATGGCGCGGGCGACCACATCGCGCGGGGCGAGCTCCATGCGGGTCGCGTCGTAGAACTCCATGAAACGCTTGCCCGTGCGCGGGTTGAACAGCCGCCCGCCCTCGCCCCGCACGGCCTCGGTGATGAGGAAGTTTTTGACTTCCAGATTGTAGAGGCAGGTCGGGTGAAACTGCATCATCTCCATATTGGAAACGCGCGCGCCCGCTCGCCAAGCCATCGCAATGCCATCGCCGGTCGCGCCGCGCGGGGCGGTGGAGAACTGGTAGACCCGCCCCGCTCCGCCCGCCGCGAGGATGGTGGCGCGCGCAATGTGCCGCTCGACCCGGCCGGTTTCTTCGTTGAGCGCGTAAACGCCCCAGACCCGGCCGGCTGCGGAGAATTTTTCGCGGTGGCGATCGGTGATGAAGTCGATGCAGGTGCGCCCGCCTAACATGGTGATGTTGGGTGACGCTTCAGCGGCTTTCAGCAGCGCCTCCTGCACCGCCCAGCCGGTCGCGTCGTCGACATGGACGATCCGCCGGTGCGAGTGCCCGCCTTCGCGCGTCAGATGCAGGTCGCCCGATTCCTGATTGAACGGCACGCCCAGCTCGACCAGCCGATCAATCGAAGCGGGCGCGCGCTCGATCACGAACTCCACGGTCTCAGCATCGTTGAGCCCAGCGCCCGCCACCATGGTGTCGCGCACGTGGTTTTCGAACGTGTCGCCCGCGTCGAGAACGGCGGCGATCCCGCCTTGCGCCCAAGCGGTCGATCCGCCGGTGAGCGATCCCTTGGCCAGCACCAGCACACGCTTGGTTTCGGCCAGTTCCAAAGCGGCGGTTAGCCCGGCGGCGCCCGATCCGATGACGATCACGTCATAAGGCGCATCCGCGCTGTTTGAGGTCTGGCTGTGTGTCATGGCGCGCGGTCTTTGAACTGCAAACGGTTCGCAATCAAGCGGCTATCGGATGACCCCAACTAAAGCGCGTAGCAATCGAGATCAGCCGCAACGCTCACCGGGCCATCATAGTTCAAGCCGATTGCCCTCAACCCCTCCTCCAACCGGCTGAGCGAGCGCTCCATATTGTGTCCCAAGATAAGCCGCTCCGGCTCAAGCGCACCGGCCATCTCGCCGATCTGCTCTGGCGTGCGGTGGAGGCCGCGCGGCTGACCTGGCTCGCCGTTGATGACGTGATGCGCGACGAGGATGGCGGGTTTGAGGCCAGTGAGATCAGCGACGAAGCGCTCGCTCAAAAAGCTCTGATCGCCCGCCAGCACAAGGGTTTCGCCGTCCACTTCGATCACAAAGCCCAAAGTGGGCGCGGGACCGTGATGCACCGGATGGGCCGTGACCGAGTAATCGCTGGCGATGGCAAGCTCAACGGGCGAGCCCGCGCCTTCTTCGGTCGGGATGTCGTGCGGCACCAGAAGCGGCTTGTTCTCGGTGCCATCAAGATAGCCGCCATTGTGCGAGAACGCGCCGGTATCCTTGTGGAGCAGGCGGATAAGAAATTCAGAGGTCGCCGGAAAGCGTGGGGCCGCGCCAGGGCCGACCACGGGCAGCGGCGCGGTGCGTCCTTCAAACCCGCCTGAATTGAGAACGCCCGCCAGATCCCCTGCGTGATCGGCGTGAAGGTGCGAAAGCAAGATGGCATCAAGACTGGCCAGCTTCCCACCCGCTTCGGCGTAGCGCAAAAAGCTGCCTGCGCCCGCATCGATCAACAGGCGGGGCTTGCCGTCGATCCAAAGGAGGTAAGAGGCGCCCGCACGGCCCGGCGCACCCGGCCCTTCGGCAATGGGGCCGCCAGAGCCCAACACTTGCACGGCGGCCCCTTCATCGGGGCAGCCGACGTTCGCTCTCACGCCTTGGGCCTTGCTTGCGCTATCCTCTGTATCCTGAGACACATTGCAGCCGACAAGTGAGAGCGCGACGAGCGCCATTGGAGCCAGTTGTAGGCTCACGCGCCTGTGCCCGTCAGCTGCACAAACACATCCTCCAGATCCGCCTCGCGCGTGGTGACATCGACAATCGTGTGCCCATGCGCCTGCACCATGGCGAGCACTTGCCCAGCGCTCATCGCGTCGCGATCATAGGTTACCTCAAGCGTGCGCGGGCTGAGAAGTTCGCAACGGTGAAAGGCTTCCTCTTTGGGAAGCTCGGCCATGTCGGCCTCCAATTCGATGCGAACCACCTTGTCGCGCGCCATCTCGATCAGCTCTTGCGTCGGCTTGTTCGCGATCAAGGCCCCATGGTTGATGATGGCGATGCGGTCGCACAATTCCTCCGCCTCTTCGAGATAATGCGTAGTGAGGACCACGGTCACGCCGTCGCGGTTGAGTTCGCTCACCAGCTCCCACAATTGCCGGCGCAGCTCGACATCGACGCCCGCGGTCGGCTCATCGAGCACCAGGATCGGGGGCGAGTGCACCATCGCCTTGGCGACCAGCAAGCGCCGCTTCATCCCTCCTGAAAGCGTGCGCGCATAGGCGTCGCGCTTGTCAGCGAGTCGGACCGCCTCGAGCAATTCCTCGCTGCGGCGCAGCGCCTTTGGCACGCCGTAAAACCCACCCTGGTTCTCGAGCACTTCGAAGGGCGTAAAGAACGGATCAAATACGATTTCCTGCGGCACAATCCCGATCGCGCGGCTGGCGTTGCGGCGCTGCTGATCGATGTCAAAGCCCCAGATTTCGGCGGTGCCGCTGGTCTTGTTGACGAGCCCGGCAAGGATGTTGATCAGCGTCGACTTACCAGCTCCGTTGGGGCCGAGCAGACCAAAGATCGAGCCTTCGGGCACGTCAAAGCTCACGCCCCCCAGCGCCAGCTTGCCCTCAGCCTCAGCGCCGGTGGCGCCCGGCGGCGGGGCGTAGCGCTTGGTCAGATTCTCAATGCGGATCGCCGGTTCGCTGGTCGGGTCTGAAGCCATGACGAGCGCCATAGAGAAGCCGGGCCAAGGCGCAAGACCGATTGAAATCGCCGCGCTGTGGTATTACTCTTCGCACCCATGGCCATCCTCGATCGCGAAATCACCTTTGTCGACAAAACCCGCGTCCATTGCGACGGCGCGGGCGAGATTCGCGGCGGCGCCGGCTATCGGCCCGCAGCGCTTGGCCATCCGCGCGTCTTCCTGGAGATTGACGAGCGGGGCTATGTTGATTGCGGCTATTGCGACCGACGCTTTGTTCTGCGCGGAGGCCCTGCGAGCGATTAGAGGCGAAACCGGGCTGAAGATCGGCGCCCAGCGGCGGGGCTCACACGCGCGAGGGGGCCGCCAGGCGGCGCGCGTTCCGCCTCAGTCAGCGCCCGTTCAGTCGCTTTGAGCAATCTTGCGGCTTTGTGTATGGTTTTAGGAGTCTTGATCCGATGAAACCCCTTATCTCTTTTGTCCGCCCTATGGCCGCGGCTGGCGTTGCTGGTCTCGCCAGTCTTACCCTCGTCGCCGCGCAGCCTGTTCTCGCGCAGGAGACCGATGAAGCGCCCCCGCTTGAAAGCGAAGTGGAAGCGCCCGAAGAGATGAGCAAGGGCGAAAAGCGCCTGGCGAGAATGCTAGAGGGCCGGGTCGCAGGGGAACCGCAAACCTGCATCCGCAATCTTCCCAGCGACCGCTCACAGACGATTGATAAAACCGCTTATGTCTTTGGCCGAGGATCGATAATCTACGTCCAGCGCACGACCACTCCCAATCGCATCGACGATCGCGAGGCTTTGGTCATAAGGCGCTTTGGAAGCGGCGCGCAATTGTGCCGCCAGGAAGTGGTGCGCACAGTCGATCCGGTCACCGGCATTTTCACAGGCGGCGTGATCTTTGTCGACTTCGTGCCTTACACGCGCGTCAAAGAGGCAAAGGCCGAAACCCGGTGAAGCGGCGCCGCGGCGCGTAGTAGAACCCGAACGCGCACCAAAGGCGGCGTGGTCGAGGCCCCCGGCAAAGCTCCGGCGGCGGCCGCGGGCGCTTGCTTTCCCACGCGGCTGTGTGGCCTCCGCTATCGCCCGGCGTCTTCCACCGGAGCCGGATTTTTAGCTGGGCGTCCACAGGGGCCCATTCGCGGTCGGCCCAAAATTGGAAGCGAGGGCCAAATGGATTGCGCAGTGCGTGTGCTTTAACGCTCATTGCCGGTCCAGAGGCACGTGTTACCATTCCTCATATCGGTAATTCGAGGAGACGCTTCCGATGACTCGATACGCAAACGTGTTCGCCCCTTCGGCCGCGTTGGCCTTGATGGCTAGCTTGTCATTGGCCATCACCGCCTCTGCGTCGGCTCAAGACAGGCAGGGTCCCGCCCCTCCCGCTGCCCCCGCCGCCGAAGAGCCCAGGGAAATGACCAAGGGTGAGAAGCAGCTGGCCAAGATGCTTGAAGGCCGCGTCGCGGGCGAACCGGAGAACTGCATCCGCCTTCGCCCAAACGAAAGCTCGCGCACCATCGACAAGACCGCCTATGTCTTCGGCCGCGGCGGCACGATTTGGGTGCAACGCACCACGCGGCCCGATCGGATAGACGACCGCGACACGCTTGTGATTGCTCGCGCCGGCGCGGCTTCGCGGCTGTGCCGTCAGCAGAGCATCCAGACGGTTGACCAGACCTCGGGGGCTTTTTCCGGAACGGTGACCTTAGTCGAGTTCATCCCTTTCAAGCGCGTAAGCGAGAGCGACAAAAGCGAGAGCTGAACCCGGTCAGCCGCGCGCGGCCGCTGGGGCGGCCATGGCGGCACGGTCCGGGGGCTTACCCGGCGCGCGCAACCCTTGATCCAAGGCCTTGGGCCCTGTCGTGCGCCCTGTCTCGGGCCCTGTCTCCGGCACCGTTTTCGCCAAGCGCACTCGTCGAGCGAGACGCGCTCAGCCCCGATTTTGACCGTTGCAGCTCGAGCACCGAGTTTTCATAGTGGCGCAGCACGCGGTCGGTGGTGGACACCTCCCCCGCGACATCCCAATCCTCACGCGCCAGCGGGCTGTCATTGCGGCGGATCGTCTCGGCGTGCGCTCTGAGTTCCGCAAGCGCAGGCATGGTGGCAAAGGCTTCGCGTCGCAGGCGCCGACGCTCGGCTTCGCGCGCCTGCTCTTCAAACGAGAGCGCATCGTCAGCAACAGCGAAGCGCGCGGAATGGCGCCGCGCTAAACGTCGTTCGCTGAGCGGCTGGTCGTGGCCCGTCGCCCGATCGCCTGATTGCGCCGATACGCCAAGTCGCCACTCTTCAACCCCGTAGGCGCTTTCGATCTCGCTTGTTGGCGTGAGGCCTTCGCCCCCTTCGGCGTAAAGCCGCCGGGTGCGGGCCGAGCCCACCATGTCGCCAGCCAGCCAGCTGACCACGCACGGGGCAGTGACGGTGACCGCCCAGACTCCAAGTGCAACCGTGTAGTCCATACATGCTCCAACCCCGCCGAGTGGATCGGCGGCTTTCCAAGACAGACCCCTATAATCCGGTGAAGCATCGCAGCGCCGTGCGCCGTTCTGCGCGATCCGGCCGCTTCCCACAGCGATCGGTTCCGTTCCAGACATGAGGGTTTTACCGGAGTTGCTTTGGGCTGTTTACCCGGGTTGGTTACCTAGGGCCGCGTTAACTGTGATTCCCTCAGGATTGCGCAGGCCAGGCGGCGGCGGCGCTACACACAGCAAATGCGCCGCACCGGGCCGCGCAGCGCTCTCGCTGCGCCTCTCGACGCAGCCCTTCGGTCCGTTTGGCTCGCCTGGCCTTGGCCAGAACCCGCGTCTCCTTACGCGGCGGTCGCGACCGGCTGGCCGGTCATCGTGTTCATCCGCGCAAGGATCGCTTCGGCCTCGTCCATGATGCCGTCGATCAGCTCCTGACAGGTCGGGATGTCGTTAATAAGGCCAGCCACCATACCGCAGCTCCACGCGCCCTTATCCATCTCGCCTTCCATCATGATCTTGGGATAGACGCCGGCGACTTCGGGCAGAATGTCTTCGAATTTAAGATCCGCGCCCAGCTCGCGCTCCTTTTCAAGCAGACGCTCCACCGCCTCGTTGGTCAGCACGCGTTCGGTGTTGCGCAGCGGGCGCATCACCAGGCGCGTGTCGAGCTCGGAGGCCGCGACGATGGCCTGCTTTACGTTTTCGTGCACGGGCGCCTCTTGGGTTGCGATAAAACGCGTGCCCATATTCATGCCCTGCGCGCCCATAGCGAGACTGGCGACGAGGCTGCGCCCATCGGCCATGCCCCCGCTCGAGACAAAGGGGATGTCCAGTTCGTCGGCGGCGCGCGGGAGGAGGATGAAGTTCGGGATGTCGTCCTCGCCCGGATGGCCCCCGCACTCAAAACCATCGACCGAAACAGCGTCGCAGCCGATCGACTGCGCCTTGAGGCTGTGGCGCACGCTGGTGCATTTGTGGATCACCTTGATCCCGGCGTCCTTCAGGTGGGGAAGCACCTCCTGCGGATTGCGTCCAGCGGTCTCGACAACCTTCACGCCGGCCTCAATGATGACCTTCACCAGGCCCGGATAATCGGGCGGGGTGAGGCTGGGCAGGAAGGTGAGGTTCACGCCAAAGGGCTTGTCCGTCATATCCTTGCACTTCGCGATTTCGTTCGCGAGCTTTTCCGGGGTGCCTTGTGTGAGGCCGGTGATGATGCCCAGCCCCCCCGCGTTTGAGACCGCAGCGGCCATCTCGGCGAAGCCGACATAATGCATGCCGCCCTGAATGATGGGGTGCTCTATGCCGAACATTTCGGTGATGGCGGTTTTCATGATGTCTCCCTTTTTGATCGTTGAGTTTGCTTGAGTCGGAGCCTGTCTGAAAAGGCCAGCCACCGCAACCGTGACGCAGCGTAAGGTCGCTCGCAGAAAGACGCTTGTATTTAGATATTTTCCTATTTAGGAAAGTATCTATGGAAAAGGCGTTCAAGGCCCTAGCGTCCAACCCTCGGCGCCGTATTCTCAACCATCTTTCGGGCGGCCCGATGACGGTGGGCGAGATCGCGTCGCATTTCGATATGGCGATGCCTTCGATTTCCAAACACATTGCGATCCTGCATGAGGCGGGCCTGCTCCACCGGCAAAAGCGCGGGCAGGAAGTGATCTATTCGATCGCGGCGGATAACCTGGCCAATTCGATGTACGCCTTCCTCACCCCGTTCTGCCCCGAAGCGCGGGCGATCGCGGCGGAGCGTGCGCTCACAGGCGAAGGAAGCGATACCCCCTCATGAGCTATGTTGATACCGGCCGCCCGACGGCGTTTGACTATTACAGGACCGGCTTATGGGCCTCTGCGATCGCCTATGTCGGCATTCTCGGGCTGGTCACGATCAGCCTGGCGGTGGGATCGGGGTCGCCGTCTTCGATGGTGAGCGTGTTCATCATTGGGGGACTGTACATGGCCATCCCCGCTGTCGGGATCGCGGTGTTCATCACGGCTCCGATGGGCTGCGTGATCGGCATCATCATGCGCAAGGCCCTGCCCCCTGGCCAGTGGCACGGCGCGGTCAATGGCGGCGCGGTGATGGGCCTGATCCTCGGCCTCTTTGCGCTCTACTCGTTCAGCTTTGCCGACCAGTGGCCCGATCCCGGCACGCTTGTCTTCGGGATCGGCCTGATCGCAATCGGCGCGGGCTCGGGATGGCTGGCGCAGCGCACATCTCTCAATTGGCCCGTCCCGATTGATGAAAGCGCAGCGGATATCTTCGCCTGAAGCTAGGCCTGAGCGGCTCCAGTCAGGCAATCCTCGCGCACCGGGCACGATTCGCATTGCACGCGGCGTGGGCGGCAAAAGGTCTGGCCGAGTTTCTTGAGCAGCAAATGGTGCTCATCCATGTCCGCCGCCGACCATTCTTCGGGCACAATCGGCATCAGCGCGTCGTAGGCCTTCTGCGTGTCCGCCTTGGCTGGGACGATCCCCATGCGTTGCATGATCCGGCGATGGTGGCCGTCGATCACCATGGCGCGGCGGTTGAAAGTGCTCGCGTTCATGACACCCGCAGAATTCTTGCGCGCGACGCCGGGCAGGGTCTCCAGCCAGGCCATCGCCTCGGCCGTGTCGTAGTTAGAGAGGTGCCGCAAATCGACGCTTCCGCGTTCTTCGATGATCGCGATGAGGCATGCGCTCAGTCGCTCGGCGGCGACTTTGGGGAAGGTCTGGCGGTGAAGCCGCGCTTGGAGCTGCGCGACGGGCACGGCCGCGACCGCGTCCCACGTCGCGAACTCGGCGATTAGCGCGTCGGTCGAGGCGTTGGACGCTGCGGTCTTGGTTTGCGCGCCGATCACCCCGTGGACCAGCACCCAGACCGGATCACGGCGCTTGTCGGGCGGGCGAATGATACGGCCAAACGCGGCGATCAGGGCCGCCTGTGAGCGGCGTAAGACAGCGCTACGAGGATCAGAGCCCAAGTTGAGTTCCACTGCCGCGCCCTACTCAGCCAGCCGCGTGAGTGGATGGCCTATCTCGCGCAGCCGCCGCGCCATACGTTCCTCACCGCAGCGTGAGAAGTGGTCAACGTCCCAATAGAGCAAACAGCCTGCATGCAGCGCCCGGTCCTGCGGGGCCAAGGGGCCAACCATCATCGAGATATAGTCCAAGCCCGCCGCCGCAGCCTGCGCCTCATAGCGCGCATCAAGCGCGTCGAACTGCGCGCGGATCGTGGGCCGAGGCACCCACCCGGTGCGCACGGGCTGAGCGGTCTCCAGATTGAGGCGCGGTTCGTAATGCGGCCCGGCTATCCGCAAAGGGACATCGGCAAGCGTCGCTTGGAGCCCAGCCAGCCGCTCAAACAGGCGCGCCAAAGCGGCCTCGTCAATCCGCCCGGCGTCGGGATTGGCAAAGGCGGCTTGCTGATCCGGTCGCCCCGCCGCGTCCACAATCCGATTGGACCCCGCTTCGGTGTAGACAATCTCGCCAAACGCATCGGCCAGCGGCCCGGTCAGCGCGCGTTCAAGCGCGGGATAAAAGCATCGATAGCGATCCAACCGGCAACCGCCCCTGGCGACCGTGACGAGGAAGGCGCGCTCATCAACAAGATGGGTCAGGATGTTGTGCAGGCCTTGCGCGTGGCTATCGCCCATCACCAGAACACCGCGCCCCCGCTCCGCCCGGCACGCCGCGATTCGGCGACGCGCGGCCTCGTCCATGTCCCTAAGGGCAAAGACACACTCGCCCTTCACGCCGGTCAGACGGGTCCAGGGCTGCCGATCGTTCAGCCGCACATGGTAGAGGAACTCTTCCGCGGCTTCGGGAGCGACCCCGAGTGACTGCGTCAGGTAAGCGCGCTGTTGCCAGTCGGTCAGCGCAACGGTGGCCACGAACGCGGCCACGATTGACCACGCCGCCAACCCCAGCGCGAGCGCCCGGCCGCCGGGGATTCGCGCATGATCGCGAAAGGGGCGCTCAACCCAGCGCCAGGTGAGAGCGGCGAGCACGACGCTCACCACGCACAAGGCCAGCGCAAGCGCCATCGGCAGTTCGATCGGCCGCGCCAGTTCGGGATCGGATTCCAGAGCCAGCGCGCGGCGCGCAAAGACCACCAAAGGAACATGCCACAATAAGTCTCCATACGAGATCAGACCGAGCCCCACCGCTGGCTTCCACGCCAAAGCCGACGCAGCCCATGTGCCAGCGTGGCCGAACCGAATGACCAACGCCGCCCCAAGCGTTACCCATAGGGCGGGAGGGCCCATAAGTGCGGTCCAATAGTCGCTGGGAGCCCAAGCGATGGCCCCGGCAATCAGCGCCAGCCCGCCAAGCGCCAGGACTTGATTCACCGGTCTGGAAGCTGCGGATTGCGTGGGGGTCGCGGCAAAGGCGCACACGCTCCCCGCCAACAGCTGCCAGCCGCGCAAGGGCAGCCAGTAAAAGGCAATGTCGGGAATATCGAGGCGCAGCAGCAGGAACAGCGTCGCGCTGAGCGCCAAGACAGCGCACAGGGTTATGAACAACGTCCGGCGTCCTTTGCGCAGAGCGGCAAGGCACACGAGCGGGAAAAGCAGATAGAATTGCTCTTCAACCGCAAGGCTCCAGGTGTGCAAAAGCGGCTTTAACTCAGCCTCGACCCCGAAATAGGGTCCCTCGTGCCAGAACAGGATGTTGGAGGCGAACAGGCCCACGGCGACAAGGCTTTGCCAAAAGTCTTCGATATCGCGCCAGCCCAGCAGCCACCAGGCCGCTGGAAGACAGGCGAGGACGACGACACTCAGCAAAGGCAGGATCCGTCGCGCGCGGCGCGCCCAAAAGTTCGCCAGCGAAAAGCGTCCCTGCTCTTTCTCGATCAGGATCAACGCGGTGATGAGATAGCCGCTGACGACAAAGAAGACGTCCACGCCAAGATACCCGCCTTCAAAGCCAGCAAGGCCGGCGTGAAACAGCAGGACCGGCAGCACAGCTAGAGCGCGCAGCCCATCAATTTCAGGGCGGTAGGGAAGACGTCGCGCCCCGCTTGCCAAGGAAGCGTGTCCTTACCGCGTAAAGGCGATCGAGAAGCTTACCGGCACCGCTGGCGTGATCGACGGCAACCCTGCGAGTTCTTGCAGCGTGGCCAGACCACCCGTCAGCTCAAGCGCGTCGGCGTACAGGATAACAGGCTCAATCGAGGTCACCAAGACGCCATCTTCGCCGGTGCGCGTGACCGAAACCTCAGTCTCAATGGGCGCTTCGACGCCCTTGACGGTGACAGTGGCCTTCAGCGGTTGCACGGTGCTCTCACCCACGCCCAGCGTTGCGAACGCAGCGGGGTCAATCTGCGCCGTGACGGTCGCCTTGGGAAAGTCAGCCACTTCAAAGAAGATATCGCGCATACGTTCGTTGCGGATGTCAACTTTCGTCTCGATCGTGGCAAGATCAATTTCGACGTTCGCCGCGCCGTCTGCGGTCACGCTGCCGGAAAAGCCCGAAAAGCTGTTGGCCTCCGCGATCTCGCCCGATTTGACGCTGACATAGGAAAGGCTGGACGCCCCGCCATCGACGCTCCAGGCGCCCTCGGCCAGCGGCGCCGGTTCAGCCGGCGTCTGCGCGCAGGCGGCGGTGAGAAGAAGAGCGGCGGGTGTAAGAACGTGGATTGGCTTCACTGTCGGGCCTCTTTCGATTGCGGCAACAATTCTTTCATCCCTTGCCAGAATGCGCCGGTCGGAAAAAGGTTGCCGTGCCTGGCAATCTGAAGTTTTCTCGATTTATGCGTGCATTCCGTCTGGCAAATCTGCCCATCGCCTCAGCTTTGGTCCTCTCGGCCCTGTCGGCTCCCGCCTACGCCGACGATATGAAGTCCGACGAGAAGGGAGCTTCAAGCGCGGATATCGATACCGCGCTTGTTCCGGTGGTCTCTTTTGAAGGGGAAGAGAGCGCGCGCTTATCTCTGGCGCAGCGGCGCGAAGCGCTTGGAGCGCCCGCCGCAAGCGTCGCCGTAATTTTGGGCGGGGAGATCGCCTGGGCGCGCGCCTATGGCGAGGACGTCGACGAAGACACGCTGTTTCAGCTCGCCTCGCTTTCCAAGACCGTCGCCTCCGCTGGGATCATCGCGCTTGCGATGGAAAAGGGCGTGGGCCTCGATGAGGATATCTCCGGCAACCTCACCGGTCTTGATCTCGCACGGCTCAACCCGGACGGATTGCCAATCACGCTGCGCGCGCTGCTCTCGCACACCAACGGCACGACCGTATCGGGCTTTCCAGGCTATCTGATGAGCGATGCGGTGCCCACCACAAGCGACGTCATCGAAGGCACAGGCGGCACGAACACCAAGCCCGTCATCGTCGAACCCAACCCCAAGGGCGAGCGCCGCTATTCAGGCGGAGGCTACACCGTGGCGCAGCACTGGGCCGAAGTGGTGAGCGGTGAGACGTTTCCGGCTGTCATGAGACGCTTGGTCCTCGATCCTGTGGGCATGGAGCGATCCACCTTCGCCTCGGGCACTGCCGAGACGTTTGAGCGCGATAATGTGGCGCGCGGCTTTCAATATTCGGGCGAGATGGTCCCTGGGGGATGGCGGATCCACCCCGAGCAGGCGGCCGCCAGCCTGTGGAGCACGCCGCGCGAGTATTTGCGCTTTGTCCGCGCGCTTTTGATGGCGATGGACGGCGACGGATCAGCGGGGATTGATCCCGCTATCGCCGCCGCAATGACCAAGCCCATCGCCAGCGAATACGGCCTTGGCATAGGCGTCGCCGAGATCAACGGCGCCATACGATTGAGCCATTCGGGCTCCAACATCGGCTATAAGTCGAATTTCATGGCCTACCCGGCCACGGGCGACGCGGTTATCTCCGTCGTCAATTCGGACCGCGGCTTTCCCTTGGTCGGCGATATCGGGCGCACAGCAAACACTGTGTATGGCTGGCCCATCCGAGCGCGGCTGGAACGCACGCGCTTGGCGGCCACCCCGGAAGACGCCAAAGCTCTGTCGGGAGATTACTCTGAGATGGGCGAAAGCAAGACGGCGTTCACGCTCACCGCTGAGCTGCCCGTTCTGGTTGGCACCTCGCCCTCGGGCTTCCGGTTCGAGTTGGTGAAGACGGGCGAGGCGACCTTTATCGACCCGAAGGACGGACAAGAAGGCACCTTTGTCACCAGCAAGGCCGGCGATGTGAGCGTTACCTTTGGCGGCACGACTTATGTGAAAGCCGCCGCACGCTAGTCACTCCCACTCAATCGTGCCGGGCGGCTTGCTGGTGTAGTCGTAGACGACCCGGTTGATGCCCTGCACTTCGTTCACAATGCGGGTGGCCACCTGCGTCAGGAAAGCGGCATCAAAGGGGTACACATCCGCGGTCATGCCATCGGTGCTGGTGACCGCGCGAAGGCCGCACACGCTGTCATAGGTGCGCGCGTCGCCCATCACGCCGACGGTTCTTACCGGAAGCAACACGGCAAAGGCCTGCCAGATCGCGTCGTAAAGCCCGGCGTTGCGGATCTCTTCGAGATAGATCGCGTCGGCCTTGCGCAGGATGTCGCAGCGTTCCTTGGTGACCTCGCCGGGGATGCGGATCGCCAGACCCGGCCCGGGAAAGGGATGACGGCCCACAAAGGCCTCTGGCAGGCCCAATTCGCGGCCCAGTTCGCGCACTTCATCCTTGAACAGCTCGCGCAAGGGTTCGACGAGGTCCATGTTCATGCGCTCGGGCAGCCCGCCGACATTGTGGTGGCTCTTGATTGTGACCGACGGCCCGCCGGTGAAGCTGACGCTTTCGATCACGTCGGGATAGAGCGTCCCTTGCGCCAGGAAATCCGCGCCGCCGACTTTCTTTGCCTCGGCCTCGAACAGGTCGATAAAGGCGCCGCCGATGAATTTGCGCTTTTTCTCGGGGTCGGTGACGCCCGCGAGCCCGGCGAGGAATGTCTCCTCGGCGTCCACCGCAACGAGGGGAATGTTGTAATGGTCGCGGAACAGCGTGACGACCTGCTCGGTCTCGTTCAGGCGCATCAGGCCGTGATCGACATAGACGCAGGTGAGCTGGTCGCCGATCGCTTCGTGAATCAGCACCGCCGCGACCGCTGAATCGACCCCGCCGGACAGGCCGCAAATGACGCGCCCGTCCCCCACCTGCTCGCGGATTTCGGCGATCTTGGTCTTGCGGAACTCGGCCATGGTCCAGTCGCCCGCCAGCCCGCAGACATGGCGCACGAAGTTGGCGAGCAGCTTTGCCCCATCGGGCGTGTGGACGACTTCGGGGTGGAATTGTGTGCCGTAAAATCTGCGGCTCTCATCCGCGATCACGGCAAAAGGCGCGCCGTCGCTGGTGGCGACAATTTCAAAGCCGGGTGCGAACTCGGTAACCTTGTCGCCGTGGCTCATCCAGACCTGGTGGCGCTCGCCTTCCTGCCATAGGCCGTCAAAGAGCGCGCACGGCTTTGTTACGGTTAGGTAGGCGCGGCCAAACTCGCCGCCTTCCCCGGTTTCGTGACCCGGTCTCACCTCTCCGCCAAGCTGGTGGCTCATCACCTGCTGGCCATAGCAAATACCCAGAATCGGCACGCCCGCGTCAAACAGGCTTTGGGGGCAGCGCGGAGATCCGTCTTCGGGAACGCTGGCGGGCGAGCCGGAAAGGATGATGCCCTTGGGCCTCAACCTCTCAAACGCGTCCTGCGCCATCGAGAAGGGGGCTATTTCGGAATAGACCCCCGCCTCGCGCACTCTGCGGGCGATGAGCTGCGTCACCTGACTGCCAAAGTCGACGATCAGTATGCAATCGGAGGCGGCGGAATCGGTTGCGGGCGCGGTCATGAAAGCCGACTACCCAAGGGCGCGCCCGGCTGTCCAGCGCGTCGCCCGGTTTGTCCGCGTCGCAATAGGCCGGGACACGCCGTCAATCCTCCATCTTGCAGCGCAGCAAAAGCGCCCGCGGCGGTTGGTTCCCGAAAAAATGCAATTTTTTCTTGCGATTTTTGGAACTGACCTGGCGTCCTTCGCATTTGCACAATGATCTTGTGCAGTGCACCAAGATTGCCAGTGTCACGCGAAAGTCAACCAATGACTCAGACGCACTGGCGCTTATCTTTCAAAGGGACATTATGACAATGCGTACCATCCTCTCCATGATCGCTCTTGCCACCATCACGGTTCCGGCGCTGGCCGCCGCGCAACCGGTCGAAGACGTCGTCACCGTTCGCATCAACACCGCCGACATCGATGTCACGACACGCGAAGGCCGAGCCGAGCTCGAAGCGCGAATTGATTCAAAGCTGCGCGCCGCTTGCACCATCACCAAGTCGTCGCGCTACGGCTATGGCCGCCCGGTTCGGGACGAAGCTTGCATCACCAAGGCCCGCGCCGATGCGCTGGCTCAGGCGGAAAGCCTCGTCATGTCTCAGCGCAGCGGTGGCCGCCAGGTCGCGGCCAACTAAAGCTCACGGCCAAATTCAGGCCAAATTCAAGCCGCCCCCGGGCGCTTGATTGCATCAGACAGCCGCTGAGCGCCTCGCTCAGCGGCTGTTTTTGTCTCTAGGTATTGCGTTTTCCTCACGTTATTTTGGTAATTTCGCATTTGTGTTCGATTTGATCGAACAGTAAAGACCGTGGGCGCGTAGGGATGCGACCTCCTCTCTCCATCAATTCCCATCGCCTCGACACACGACGCTGAAGAATGAAAAGCGCGTGCTGTCCGCTGAAAGTGTTGCTTTTCGAAGCGGCGCCGGTCCGTAAAACGGCGGCGCCACAGTCTTCCCCGAGACTCGCTTCGAATGTCCGGCTGCCCTTGCGCCCTGGGATCGGCGGAAGGGCCCCGACGCCCCCGGCAACACGCAGTGAGCAAGACGCGGTCGTCCCTCCCCCCTCAAAATTGGCGGCCGCGTCTTCGCTCACCAACCGCGCGCGCGATGCACACGATGGTGACCGCTGTGATCGATCACAGTGAGCGGAAATGCCGCATACCGGACTCCTTCAAACCCTGCCTCGCCGTATTATTTTATTTCTCATATTGGTGCGCATTGTGCGCGCCGCTTCGGAGAAATGGCATGACCGCATTGTCAGAAAAGGTGATTTCGCTCACCCTCGCTCTTGGCATCAGCGCCCTTACATTCAACACGCTGATCGTCTGAACACGGCACCCCAGTAAAGGCGCGGCTCTTCGATTCTTAGAAGGGCCGCGCCTTTTTCATTGGCTCGCCATCAGGGTCTCGGCCCGCTCGCGCAGTTCGGTTTTCAGCAGCTTGCCAATATGGCTACGAGGCATTTCATCAATCGCAAACAAGGCGGATAGGCGCTGTGTCTTGCCCATCCGGGCGTTGACCAAACCCAAAACGCGGTCGCAATCCGCGTCGTCGCTGTCGCGCAACACCACAAAGCCCACGGGCGTCTCACCCCATTGGCGTGACGCTATGCCAACCACAGCCGCTTCGACCACCGCGCTTTCGCGTTCGAGCTCGGCTTCGAGATCGCTGGGATAGATGTTGAAGCCGCCCGAAATGATCATATCCTTGGCGCGCCCGACCAGCTCGACAAAGCCGTCTTTATCGACGCGGCCAATGTCGCCCATCCGCATCCAGACATCGCCCGTGGCCGGATCGGTCCATTGCGTCTCAGCGGTCTTTTCGGGGCGGTTCTTGTAACCGCTCATCATGGTCTGGCTGCGTCCCACAAGATTGCCGGGCGTCCCAGCGGGCACTTCGTTGTCGTCGTCGTCGAGCACCTTCATTTCGCTGCCGGGCGCCGGTCGGCCCACCGTGTGAAGCTTGTCCGGGAATTCATGGCATGCGAGCAGACACACAACGCCGCCTTCGGTCATGGAATAAATCTCGATCAGCGCGCCCGGCATGCGGTCGAGCACTTCACGCTTGAGTTCGGCGGGAAACGGCGCGGAGGTGCAATATTTGAGCGCGAGCGCGCTGAGATCGAATTCGCCGAAGCCGGGAAAGTCCATTAGTCTTTGATATTGCACCGGCACCAGCATGGTGAGCGTGGTGCGATCCCGGGAGGCGTGTTCCAGCCACCGAGCGCAATCAAACTTGCCCATGATCCGCACGGTTCCGCCAGCGAATAGCGGCGCCAGAAAAGCAACCATGGTGGTGTTCGAATAAAGCGGCGTCGAGGCCAGCGCGCGCACGTCCAGGCCCGATTTGAGATAAGAAATCCCGGTCGAGCCGAACTGCCGCCAGCGCATGGCGTGGCTGTGAATGATGCCCTTGGGCACACCTGTGGTGCCGCTTGAATAGATGATGTTGAAAGCGTCGCCCTTGTCCGGTGCGAAATCGCGCGCGCGGCTGCCGGGCGGGGCCATCCAGCCCTCGATCTCCTCAAGCGGCACACGGATCGTCTCAGCCATGAAATCGGACCCCAGTTCCTGCGCCTTAGTCGCGTCGATGAACAGGTGCCGCGCGCCGGAATCGACGATCATTCCTTTGAGCTGCTCGGGTGAGGCGCTCGTCGTCAGCGGCGCGGCGACACCGCCAGCGCGCACCGCTGCGAGAAAGACGAGCGCGTATTCCACGGTGCTGGTGCCCAAAATGGCGACCGATTGCCCACGCTCCAGCCCGGTCTCGACCAGTCGCGCCGCAAGCCGCTCGACCAGGCCGATCAGTTCGGCCCAGGCGATGTCACGCCGGTCATCGGCGAGCGCAATCGCGTCCGGCTGAGCGCGGGCCCAAGCAATTAAGATATCGGTGAAGGAGCCAAAGGGCTGTTCAAGCGCTGCGATAATCTCATCGCGCAGCGCGGGATTGGTGGGGTTCTCTCTCAACATGGCCCTTCACCTGCCCGACCCGCCATGTCGGTTCAAGCGCGCGCGTCTCTTTCTTTACCCCCCCCCGCCGCGCTGACGATGCGGTAATGAGGATGAGAGGACGGGCGCTGCGCGGCCTTGGCGCTTGGAAGTGGTGCGCCGGTGTTCCGAGACCTGGCCGTGGCTCCCTTGCCAAGATCGGCCGCACGCCGATCATTCAATGATCGCCGCCTTCGTCACGCAGATGGTCGCAAAAATGGGACCGGCCCGCACCCAGCTCCTCTAAGCGGCTTTTCGGCAGTCGGCAGCCATCGAAAGCCGAGCGCTGTTTGCGAACTGGGTCATGACACACGACCGCCTGATCACCGACCCGGTCTGGCGAGGCGAAATCCCCTTCCGCCTCGCCTTGCGGACATCCGATCAGGCTTCGGCGAGCTCGGCCGCTTCTTGCTCTTTCGCCGCGTCAACTCTGCGCTTGCGAAAAAAGCCATAGCCGCCCAGCAAAGCGCCAAGAATCAGGCCAAGAACGAGGATGACCGGCCCCATGCCCGTAGGTTTGAGGCCTTCCGCCCGCCCTTCGAGAAACGGCCGGATTGTGTAGACCGATTCCGCCACCGTCTTGCGGCCTTCAAAGGCCTTGTCGACGTCGCGGTTTGAACCTTCGGTCAGAACGCCATTGGCGAGAAACACCGGGCCGGCGGGCCCGTCCCCGACATAGAATTCGCCAAGCCGTTCGTCGCTGATCACGCCATCAATTTCGAGCACCGCTGTCACGGGGCCGCTAAAATCGGTCGCGTCGGTGGCGTAAAGCGCGATGAACAGCTCGCGGCTGCGCGTGCGCCCGCGCCGCGTGCTGGTGAGCTCGATCATGTTGTCGACATCGGCCTGTCCGGCGACCACGATTTCGTTGAAGTCGTTGCCCGTATCCCCCGAGGTGACATCTTGCAGCTCAACCGGCTCAGGCGCCGGGTGAGACAACGCCGCGGTGCGTTCAGCGTCGCGGCCGTTTTCATAAACCAGTCCGAAGACGCCAAGCGCGACAAAGATCGGCGCCAGAACAAAGTACGCGATGGGTGGAAGGCCAAAAAGTCGACCAAGCATGGTAAGATCCCCCTTGTGTTACCAAGCCACCATCGCTCAAGCATAAAGGCAACGACGTCAAGTCCTTACGAACGGTTGAAGACAGCCAGAACCCGCCAGGGAGAGCGCCTATGCGGCGCATCGTGGAAAAGCCGATCCGGATCGGTCGCGGGATTTGGGAATCGCCGCCTTCGCGCCTATATAATCGGTATGAACGAGAGCACTGCCCAAACCCCGGAAACCACCCGCCAGAACGGCGAATACGGCGCGGATTCGATCAAGGTCCTCAAAGGCCTCGACGCGGTTCGCAAACGCCCCGGCATGTATATCGGCGACACCGATGACGGCTCCGGCCTGCACCACATGGTGTTCGAGGTTTCCGACAACGCGATCGACGAAGCGCTCGCTGGGCATTGCGACCTTGTCCTGATCGAATTGAACCCCGATGGCTCGGTTTCGGTTGAGGATAACGGACGCGGCATTCCCGTCGGCATGCACAAGGAAGAAGGCGTCTCGGCAGCCGAGGTTATCATGACCCAGCTGCACGCGGGCGGTAAGTTCGAAAACACGTCTGACGACAACGCCTATAAGGTTTCGGGCGGCCTCCACGGCGTGGGCGTTTCGGTGGTCAACGCGCTCTCGGAATGGCTGGAGCTTACCATCTGGCGCGATGGCAAAGAACACTGGATGCGCTTTGAGCACGGCGACAGTGTTGGCCCGCTCGAAGTCAAGGGCGACGCGCCCAAGGTCGAACAGAACCCCGATGAAAACGGCTTTAAGAAGGGCACACGGGTCACGTTTCACCACTCAAACGAGACCTTCAAGAACGTCACCGAATACGATTTTGACAAGCTTGAGCACCGCTATCGCGAGCTGGCGTTCCTTAACTCCGGCGTTCGCATCCTCTTGCGCGACAAGCGCCACGAGGACGTGATCGAGCACGACCTGTTCTACGAGGGCGGGATCGCCGCGTTTGTGAAGTGGCTCGACCGCAACAAGGAGGCTCTGATCGCGGACCCGATCTCGGTTTCGGCGGAGAAGGACGGCATCGGCATCGACGTCGCCCTGGAATGGAACGACAGCTATTACGAAAACGTCCTCACCTTCACCAACAACATCCCTCAGCGCGATGGTGGCACCCACTTGGCCGCCTTCCGCGCGGCGCTAACCCGCACGCTGAACGGCTACGCGGATCGCTCGGGGCTGCTCAAGAAAGAGAAGGTCTCGCTGTCAGGCGAAGATATGCGCGAAGGGCTGACCGCGATTGTCAGCGTGAAACTGCCCGATCCCAAATTCTCTTCGCAGACCAAGGACAAACTTGTGTCCTCCGAGGTGCGCCAGCCGCTGGAATCGCTGATGAGCGAGAAGATGAACGACTGGCTTGAGGAAAATCCAAACGACGCCAAGACGATCATTCAGAAAATCGTCGACGCCGCCGCCGCGCGCGAAGCCGCCAGGCGCGCGCGCGAGATGAGCCGGAAGGGCGCGATGAGCGTCGCCAGCCTTCCCGGCAAGCTTTCCGACTGCCGCGAACGCGATGCGTCCAAATGCGAGCTCTACCTGGTTGAGGGCGATAGCGCTGGCGGCTCGGCCAAAAACGGGCGCGACAGCCAGTTTCAGGCGATCCTGCCGCTCAAAGGCAAGATTTTGAACGTCGAGCGCGCGCGATTTGATCGGATCATCTCATCGAAGGAAGTCGGCACGCTGATCCAGGCGATGGGCACCGGCATCCGCGACGAGTTTGACCTGGAAAAGCTGCGCTATCACAAGATTGTGATCATGACCGACGCCGATGTCGACGGCGCGCATATCCGCACATTATTGCTGACCTTCTTCCACCGCCAGATGCCTGAGATCGTCAAGGCCGGCCACCTGTTCATCGCGCAGCCGCCGCTCTTCAAAGTCGCGAAGGGTAAGAGCGAGGTCTATCTGAAAGATCAGGCCGCGCTTGATCGCTATCTGGTGGACGCCGGATTGCAGGGCCGCGTGCTGGAAACGCAAGGCGGCGCGCGGTCCGGAGAGGATCTGCGCGCGCTGGTGGATCACGCTTTGCGGCTGAAGAACCTGCTCGCCTTTGTCCCGCGCCGCTATGATCTGGCCATTGTTGAGCAAATGGCTCTGTCTGGCGCGCTTGATCCGCAGCTCACCCGTGAAATGCGCGCCGCCGCTCTCGATTTCACCGCACAACGCATGGCTCTGGGTGATCCCGAGGCGCAATGGAGCGCGCGCGTTCTGGACGATGGCATGGTGCAGTTTTCGCGTCTCTGGCGCGGGGTCACCGATGTGCATGATATTGACGCCCGCTTCCTGGGCAGCACCGAAGCGCTCAAACTGCACAGCCTGGCCGGGCCGCAGGCCGAAGCTTACGCCGCGCCGGTGCGCCTGGTCAAAGCGAGCGACGCCCCCGATGAACCCGATCCGATCGTTGAGGGCGAGGACACCGAAGCCGACGCGCCGACACCGATCGCCGAGGACGCCATCATGCGCCCCACCCAATTGCTCGAGGCGGTGTTCGCGGCGGGTCGCAAGGGCCTCTCGATCCAGCGTTACAAAGGTCTGGGCGAAATGAACGCGGAACAGCTGTGGGAGACCACGCTCGATCCGGAAAACCGCGCGCTTTTGCAGGTCAAGGTCGAAGACGCGGACGTGACCGACGAAATCTTTACCCGCCTGATGGGCGACGTGGTCGAACCGCGGCGCGAATTCATACAAGACAACGCGCTCAACGTGGCCAATCTTGATGTTTGAGGCCCGTCCGGCGCGCTCGCGGGCAATGCGGGTGATCCCGTTCAGGAAGCTATCATCGGGAGCGGCCTAGTGATGGACGATATGACCGGCGAACATCATCACACGACCGAATTGAAACAGATCAGCTTTTTGCTGATCCTCGCGGCGGTGACGTTCATGCTGGTGGTGATCGTCTGGCCGTTTGCGACCACTCTGCTGTGGTCTGCGCTTGCGGCGATCATGTTCCAACCGCTCTACAACTGGTCGCTCAAGAGGTGTCGCGGTCGCCGCAACTCCGCCGCTGCGCTGGCGCTGACCATAATCCTGTTTGCCGTGTTGCTGCCCGCGATGTGGATCGGAGCGATGGTGGTGCGGGAGGTTCTCGAGATCGTAAACTCCGTGCGCGCTGAACCGATCGATGTGGCGGCCTGGGTTGAGACGATTTACAGCGCTTTGCCCGAACCGGTGCGCAACTTTGTCGACGATCGCGAATTGACCAACGCAGCGGTCGTTCAGGACCGCGTGCAGCAATTCATCGCGGAGAGCGCGGGCATCATCGCCAATCAGGCGCTTTCCATTGGCGGAAGCGCCTTCAACTTTGTCCTCGCCTTTGGTCTGGGTCTGTATGTCACCTACTTCTTGCTGCGCGATGGCAAGCGCATCGGCGAGACGATCCTGCACTCCGCTCCGGTTGAGCGAGAGATCGCGGACCGACTGTCGGAACGGTTTCTGGGGATTGTGCGCGCCACGATCAAAGGATCGGTCGTGGTGGGTATCGTGCAGGGCACCTTGGGCGCGATCACCTTCCTGATTGTCGGCTTGCAGTCCGCGCTGCTGCTGGGTGTGATCATGGGCTTTTTCTCGCTGATCCCGGCGATCGGTACGGGCATTGTGTGGGCCCCGGTGGGTATCTGGCTGATCGTTTCAGGCGACATATGGCAGGGCGTGGTTGTGCTCGCCGCCGGCTTCTTCATCATCAGTTCGGCGGATAACATCCTGCGCCCGATCCTGGTGGGGCGCGACACCGGCATCCCCGACTGGATCATCCTCATCACCACGTTTGGAGGCCTTTCGCTCTTTGGATTTTCCGGGATCGTCATCGGGCCGCTGGTTGCAGGGCTGTTTCTGGCCTCTTGGTCTATCCTGCAAGAGCAGCGCGCCGAGGACGAAGAAGCGGCGCAAAAGTATCGCACAAAGGTTGGCGCAGATGGCAAGGCCCGACCCGAAGCCCCGCCCGAGGCGGTCCGCTCAAAGGGCGCAGCCAAGCCTTTGGCGAACGAGGACAAGCCTGCATCATCCGCTTCGCGCGAGGCGCCGGCGGAACAGGCCTAGCCACCCATGTGGTCCAACGTCCAACCGGGCGGCCAGGCCGAACAGGTTGGCCGCCTTATCCTCGCGGCGGTTGTGGTGCTGGCGCTGCCAGCGCTGCCGTTTGGCACGTACCTCATTTATCCGTTCGTCATCCTGACAACATGGTTCCACGAAATGGGACACGGCCTGACCGCCCTCTTGCTGGGCCAGGATTTTGAACAATTGGAAATCTACGCCAACGGGTCCGGCGTTGCGCAAAGCCGGGTGGCCGCGGATCTGTCGCCCCTTGCGCGCGCAGCGATCGCGGCCGGAGGCCCGCTCGCGCCCACCCTTGTCGGCTCATTGCTTATTGTCGCGAGCGCGCATGAACGGATGTGGCGCCCGGCCTTGTGGGGCCTGTCGGCGGCGATATTTGCCTCGGTGATTATCTATGGGCGCTCGCGCGGCGGCTATTTCGTGCGGCCGGTGGTTGGCGCCGGCATCGCTCTGATAGCGCGTCGCGCTCAACCGGGCCTTGTGCGCTTTTCGCTTCAGTTTCTGGGGCTGCTGGGCGCGCTGAGCATGCTCAGCGACTTCGACTACCTGTTCACCGAACGGGCCGTTATTGACGGGCGCCCCATGCTTTCGGACACCGGCCAGATCGAAGCCGCGTTGCTTCTGCCGCATTGGGTCTGGGCGGCTCTTATCCTTGTGACTTCGGCGGTTATGGTCGGCGCCAGTCTGAGATACGCGCTGGATGAGAATCGCCTGCGTGGGCGCCCGACAAAGCGCCCCGCCAATGTGCTGCAATTCCGACGTCCCAAGCGCTAGCTGGGCTTAGTTGAGCACTTTCAAGGTGTTCACACCCCGCGCGCTTTCGCCCATTTCGCCCGAAAGCCCCGCAAACATGGTATCGACAATCCGCGCCAGTTTTTCTTCGGTCAGCTTGTCGCCAAGATAGATAATGGCATCGGGTGTCGCGTAGGTGGAGATCATCTGGTTGACCAGCGACAAAGCCTCATCAATCTCGAGCCCGGCAAAATAGCCATCGGCCTGCGCCTGCACGATCAGCTCCGCCAGATAATGGTCCGCCAGATCGACATAGGAGCGCACCTTTTCGAAATTGGCCGCACCCATCTCGCTGATCATTGTGTAGTTTTCCGGATCCTCGCGAAAGCGACTGCGCGAAATAACAAAGCGGCGGCAAAAGAACTCATACATCTTGCGCGGCGGGGGAAGATCGGTCGCCAGCACCTCTTCCATCACCTTCATATGCGGCGCCAGCCACACTTGCGCGACCGCGTCGAACAGCTCGTCGTAATCGGCAAAGACCATCTCGAAGCGACCGCGCGTCAGCCCGCTCTCGGACAAGGCTACCGTATAGGAGATTTCCGTCCCGCGCTCCTTGACGAGATCAAGCACCAATTGGGCGATCCGCTTGCGTTCGCTTTCCCGAGCTTCGGGTGAGAGAGCCATGGCCGTTCGTCTCCTTGCCTGCGATCCACATAGGATCGACGGAGCTGCTCTTAAAGAAGTAGACTGAAAAATTGTGCATCGCAACATGGTGGTGTGGTACCAATGCGCAACACCGCACCGCGCTCGGACGCGAAATCAGATATCGTTGCGACCCGCAATGATGTCTTTCGCCTGCTGTTCCAGCACCTTGTAGCGTTCATAGTCGGGTATCTTTGAGCGAAACCATTCGGCGATCTTCAAGAGATCCTCGCCGTAATTGCCGCTCGGCATCATCGGCGGGCTAAAGCCAATCGTGCGTTTGTCGTTGTCCGCGTAAGCGAGAACGATGGGCACACCGGCCGCCTTGGCGATGTTGTAAAAGCCCGATTTCCACTTGCCATCGGTCTTGCGTGTGCCTTCGGCGGCGATGACAAGGGCGAGCTCGGTACGGCGTTTGAACTCGGCTTTCATCTGTTCGATAGTGCCGCCCGCCTTGCGCCGGTCGACCGGGATGCCGCCCATATCGAGCATGAAGTTTGTCATCGCCCCGTCGAACAGAGTGTGCTTGCCCATGAAGTTGGGTTGCACCTTCTCTTGCTTGGTCGCGCCGGCGAAAAAGACAAAGTCCCAATTGGAGGTGTGCGGCGCGCCAGCGATCACGCATTTCTTCACGTCCTTGGGAAACCGCTCGACGATCCGCCAGCCTTTGAGCCAATAGAAAAACAGGATGATCCGGTTCACGATCCGCGAGAGCAGCGTGACGTTGCGGGTTTCGTTATGGCGCAATAGGTTTCTCCCCGGCGTCTGTGTGGGCGCTATGGAGGAGTTACGCAAGGGGAAGCGGTGGGGCTTCAGTGATATCCCTCGTGCCAGGTGACGTAGCTGGGAAAGTCCTTGCCGTCGAAATACGCGGTGAAAATCTCGATTACTTCGTCAAGGGTGAAAGTGTAATCGTGGACATAGGGGCCAGTATCGATTCCGAACAGCTTTTGCCACCAAGACCGCTCCTTGATCGGCGGATCGGGTTCCAAAGGCCCGCGACTTAGATGGCGAGCGTGCACATGGCTGGCTTGATTCCCTGAGCGTTTTTCGATCGCAAATCCGTTAGCATAGGCGCCAGCCTGAACGTAGTCGTTACCGCTCTTTGAAAGTATGGCTCGCGTGTTCGTCACCGGGTCGAGAGTCGACAAGGCCGTTGCAAGGCCTGCGCTTTCGAGAATGTCCATTTGGATGAGGTCGGTTTCTAACTGCATCACATCCTGAACACGCCAAAGCGCGGCGCTTCCGCAATCGGAGCTTCCAACGTCGCTGCAAAGGCCAGTCCCAGCGCATCCCTCGTCTGCACCGGATCGATGACGCCGTCATCCCATAGCCGCGCGGTGGCGTAATAGGGGTTGCCTTCATCCTCGTATTTCTGGCGGATCGGGGCTTTGAAGGCCTCGGCCTCCTCGTCGCTCCATGTGTCTGCGTCGCGGTGGACGGTGGCGAGGACGCTCGCGGCCTGCTCTCCGCCCATCACGCTGATGCGGGCGTTGGGCCAGGTGAAGAGGAAGCGCGGGGAATAGGCGCGCCCCGCCATGCCGTAATTGCCCGCTCCAAAGCTGCCGCCGATCACCACGGTGATCTTGGGCACGGTCGCGGTGGCAACCGCGGTGACCAGCTTTGCGCCATGCTTGGCAATGCCTTCCGCTTCGTACTTCCCGCCGACCATGAAGCCGCTGATATTCTGCAGGAACAGCAGCGGAATGCGCCGCTGGCAGGCGAGTTCAATGAAATGCGCGCCTTTCTGAGCGCTCTCGGAAAAGAGCACGCCGTTATTGGCGATGATCCCGACCGGCATGCCCCAGATATGCGCAAAACCGCAGACGAGCGTCGAGCCATAGTGCTGCTTGAACTCGTGAAACTCGCTGCCATCGACCAGCCGTGCGATCACCTCATGCACGTCATAGGGCGCGCGCACGTCTTCGGGGATCAGCGCGTAGAGATCGTCCGCGTCGAATTTGGGCGGGCGCGGGTCTTTGAGAGCGATATCCTTGGCCGCCGCCGTGTTCGCGCCGAGCTGGCTGACGATATCGCGCACAATGGTGAGCGCGTGTTCGTCATTCTCCGCCAGATGATCGACCACGCCCGATTTCTTGGCGTGCAGATCGCCGCCGCCCAGATCCTCGGCGCTAATCTCCTCACCCGTTGCCGCTTTCACCAGAGGAGGCCCCGCAAGGAAGATCGTGCCTTGGTTGCGCACGATCACGGTCTCATCCGACATGGCCGGGACATAGGCGCCGCCCGCGGTGCAGCTGCCCATGACGCAGGCGATCTGCGGGATGCCATGCGCGCTCATAGTCGCCTGGTTGAAGAAGATGCGGCCAAAGTGGTCCTTGTCTGGAAACACCTCCGCCTGGTGCGGCAGGTTCGCGCCACCTGAATCGACGAGGTAGATGCACGGGAGGCGGTTCTCCATCGCGATCTCCTGCGCGCGCAGGTGCTTCTTGACCGTCATCGGGTAATAGGTGCCGCCTTTGACCGTCGCATCGTTGCACACGATCATCACCTGACGGCCCGACACACGCCCGATCCCGCATAGGATCGAGGCCGCGTTGATGTCGCCTTCATAGAGGCCGTTGGCGGCGAGCTGGCCAATCTCAAGGAAGGGCGAGCCGGGGTCAAGCAGGCGTTCGACCCGCTCGCGAGGGAGCAGTTTGCCGCGCGCCACATGCCGCTCGCGCGAGCGCTCCGGCCCGCCAAGGGCGGCTTCGGCTACAGCGGTGCGCAGATCGGTGGCAAGCTTCTGGTTGTGAGCAAACCGCGCCTTGGCGTCCGGCGCTTCGCGGTCAAGCTTGGTGGTGAGAGTGGGGGCGGTCATGAGGGCACGTCGCCGGGTTCCAGCCCCTTTACGATAATCGATTCCGCTGTGCTGCCCGCATCGCGGAACTTCCCGATCTCTTTGTATTCAGGCGACAGGAGCCATTCGAACAGCTTAGGCTTTGTCGGGAATTCGATGAGCACGCTGCGGGTCGCGTTCCATTCTCCACCAACCACTTGTGGCTCCTCATCCACGCTGAGGAGCTTGCCGTCGAACTTGTCGAAGATCTCCATAAAGCGGTCGGCGTACTTGTCGTATTCAGCACGGTCATGGATGGTCATCCGGGTGATCATATAAACCGGCATCAGTTGGCCCCAATCAGTTCGCGGCCGATCAGCATCCGCCTGATCTCATTCGTCCCAGCGCCGATGTCGAGCAGCTTGGCATCGCGCATATAGCGCTCGACCGGCCAGTCCGTCGTGTAACCCGCGCCGCCCAGCGCTTGCACGCTTTCGGCCGCCACGCGGAAGGCGTTCTCGCTCGCCAGCAGGATCACGCCCGCTGCATCGAACCGCGTTGTCTGATCCGCGTCGCACGCTTTGGCCACGGCGTAAGTGTAAGCGCGCGCCGATTGCAGCGCGACATACATGTCCGCGATCTTGGCCTGCATGATCTGGAAGGTGCCGATGGGTTTGCCGAACTGCTTACGCTCGCGCAGATAGGGGATGACCGTGTCCAGGCACGCCTGCATGATCCCAAGTTGCAGCCCCGCGAGCACCACGCGCTCATAATCGAGCCCGCTCATCAGGACGCCGACGCCGCCATTGACCGGGCCCATCACGCGATCTTCGGGGATGTGGCAATCGTCGAACACCAGCTCTGCGGTGGGAGAGCCTTTCATACCGACCTTTTCGATTTTCTGGCCGATTGAGAAGCCGTCATCGCCCTTCTCGATCAGGAAAGCGGTGATACCGCGGCTGCCCGCGCTGCCATCGGTCTTCGCGTAGACCACCAGCGTGTCGGCTTCGGGCGCGTTGGTGATCCAGAACTTGGTGCCGTTGAGCACGTAGCCCCCCTGAACGGCATCAGCCTTCAGCTTCATCGAGACCACGTCCGACCCCGCTCCCGCCTCCGACATCGCAAGGCTGCCGACATGCTCGCCCGAGATGAGGCCGGGGAGGTATTTCGCCTTCTGCTCGTCATTGCCCCAGCGGCGGATCTGATTGAGGCACAGGTTGGAATGCGCGCCATAGGACAGACCAACGCTGGCGCTCGCGCGGCTGACTTCCTCGACCGCGATGACGTGTTCGAGATAGCCGAGCCCCAGCCCGCCCCATTCCTCTTCAACCGTGATGCCATGGAGGCCGAGCTCACCCATCGGCTGCCACAGTTCGCGCGGGAAGGCATCTTCGCGGTCGGTCTTGTCGGCCAGCGGCATGATCTGTTCATCGGCGAAGCGCGCCGTGGTCTCGCGGATCATATCGCCCGCTTCACCGAGCTGGAAATCGAAATCGGGGGTCGCTCGCATTGTCTCTCTTGTCCCATGAGACCGCGCTCGCGCAGGAGGGCGAAGGCTGGCCTGTGTTCATATATTGCGCGTCTTAGCAACGCGACAAGCAAAGGCCAACGCCGGTGATGATGGATGCGTTTTGACGGCGCGCGCGCTTCCTGTATGGGCGTGGCGAAAGGGAGGCCCCGAAAGCCAACGTGACCTTTTCAGAGCCAAGCCCCTGGCCCATGGGCGCCGATCCTGCACCGCGTTTGTGCGATGAGGATGAGCGGCTCGTCACGCTTGCCAGCTATTCGATCCAAGAGCTGTTCGGCGATGAAGAGCTGGCGCGCCTCGCCCGCTTCGCCGCGCATCTGTGCGCCACCCCGACGGGCGCCGTCAGCCTGGTCGAAGCCGAACGCCAAATCTTCCTTGCAAGCGAAGGCGTTGCGGTGACCGAGACTCCGCGATCCACCAGCCTGTGCTCGCACGCTATGCTCAAGGGGGATGTCCTGGTGGTGCCCGACGCGTCGAAGGACGCGCGTTTCGCCGGTTTTGCATCGGTCACGAGCGAGCGGCACTTGCGCTTTTACGCGGGCGCTCCGCTGATCTCAGCGGAAGGCGCGCCGCTGGGTGCTCTATGCGTGACCGACACAGCGCCGCGGCCCGCCGGCCTGACCGAGCTGCAGCGGGAAGGCTTGCTGGTGCTGGCCGACGCGGTCAAGCGCCGCTTGCTCGCCCATCGCCAGGCCGGCGAAGTGTCCGCTGCGATCCGTCAGAGCGCAGAGCGGCTGCAGTTCATGATCGACAGCGTGCCCGATATTGCCTGGTCGGCCGGGCCAGGCGCGCGGTTCGACTATGTCAACGCGCGCTGGCGCGAGACAACCGGTCGGCCCGCTCCACGCCATGTCGAAGATTGGCGCGCGGTCATTCACCCTGAAGAGTTCGAACGCACCCGCGCCAAGTTCATCGACGCGGTCCAGCGCGCCGTTCCGTTCGAAGATCAGTGGCAAATGCGCCAGGCCGACGCGAGCTATCGCTGGGTGCTGAGCCGTGCGGTCCCTTCGACCGATGATCCCGAAACCGCGCGCTGGTTTGGCACCCTAACCGATATCGACGATTCCTACCGCATCTCGAAAGAGCGCGAATTGCTCGCCGGCGAGCTGGCCCACCGGATCAAGAACATCTTTTCGGTTATTGTTGGCCTCGTTTCGCTCCACGCGCGCGGCGACGCGACGCACAAGGTGTTTGCCGATACCCTTTCCGAGAACATCCGCGCCTTGTCTCGTGCGCAGGAGTTTACCCTCCAGATTGATCGGATTCAGGCGGAGGATTTGAAGGGGCTGCTCGAAGTTCTCATGGCTCCCTATGGCGCGCCCGGCGGAAACGCGGTTGTGATCGCAGGCGATAAAGTTCATTTCGGCGTGCGCGCCGCCACCCCGCTCGCCTTGGTTTTCCACGAGATGGCGACCAATTCCGCCAAATATGGGGCGCTCAGCGCGGTCGATGGGACGGTGTCAATCACGCTTGATCGCGGCGAGGAGAACGCTGTGATTACCTGGCAGGAAACAGGCGGACCCATCACCCGACCGCCAGCGGACCAAGGGTTTGGTTCGCGCCTCATGACGATGGCGATTGCGCATCAGCTTGGTGGGGAGATGGAACAGTCCTGGCCAGCCAAAGGCCTTCGCGCGGTGATCACGCTGCCGCTCGACCGGCTGTGAGACAGGCTGCGCGGTTGAGGCCGGGGGGTTGGCGGCGCACGATCGTCTCTCTAGGCTAACTCAGGTAATGCTTTTGCCAAATCCATGTCGGTGTCTTCTCGGGGGGGTGAGCGCGCTCGCGCTGATCGGCTGTACGGCGGAACCCGACGCCGACAACGCCAGCCCAGCGCCGAGCGATGGGCCAGATGGCGTATCCCGTGAACTGTCGCCGGAAAGTCTGGAAATGGTTGAGACGGCGTGGCTTTCGGTGAGCGCGGATGGCGCGGTCTATTCCACATTCCTTGATCCCGATGGCCGCTATCGCGACGTGCGCGACGGAGCGGTGGTCTATACGGGCTCGTGGGAGCAGAACGCGGCGCGCGAATTGTGTTTCAGGCCTGATCAGGGGGCCGGCGGATGCTGGTCACACGGGGCGCCCGGTCTTGACGGGGTTATGCAGGCGCGCAGCCGCGCCGGTCGCACAATCGCTTTGAAACGGATCAGCTACACGGCGCCTGTCCCTGCCACGGAGGATCAGGATGGCGCGCAATCCGAAGCGCAGGATTTGGAAGCCAATGCGAATTCGGGCAGCGGGGGCTGAACCGATTCCAACACCACACACGACCGGGGGGCATGCACAATGACAGCGGAAGCGCTGCTGCGGTTTGACGCAGCGGAACGGCGCTATGGCGCACGCAACGACGTCGTGGCGGTGGGCGGTGTGAGCTGCGAAATCGCCCGAGGCTCTTTCGTGGCGCTTGTCGGGGCGTCGGGTTCGGGCAAGTCGACGCTGCTTAAAATGGTCAACACGCTGGTCGAACCATCGGCCGGGCGGGTTCTGTTCAGCGGGGAGGATGTAGCCACGCTCAAACCCTCTACGCTGCGCCGCCGGGTTGGCTATGTGTTCCAGGGGATCGGGCTGTTCCCGCATTTTCGGGTGGGCGAAAACATCGCGATCGGACCGCGACTGGCTGGGGAAACCCTGCCTTCTGAACGCGTTGCGGAATTGCTCACGCTGGTCGAACTCGAACCCGACATGGCCAGCCGGATGCCCGACGAGCTTTCGGGCGGCCAACGTCAGCGCGTGGGAGTGGCGCGCGCGCTGGCCGGGGATCCGGAGCTTTTGTTGATGGATGAACCCTTTGGTGCGCTCGACCCGGTGACGCGGGACGCTCTGGGGGAGCGGGTGCGCGAATTGCACGATGAGCTGGGTCTTACCACCGTCATGGTGACCCACGACATGGCCGAAGCGCTGCTGCTGGCGGACCGCGTCATGGTGATGGATGCGGGCGAGCTGGTCGCGGATGAAACGCCGCGTTCGCTGCTCGCCGGAAAGGGCGGCGAGGTCGCGCAGAGCCTTGTCGCCGTGCCCCGCGATCAGGCGGAAAAGCTCGCCGCCATGGAGGAGAGCATCGCCGCCAAGGCGCGCGCACAATCGCCTTCGACCCGTGGAGCGAGCGCATGACCGGCTTCTGGGAAACGCTCTTCACCCTTGGCGACAAGCTGACCGCGCATATCGTGCTTGCCGCCAGCGCCATTGCGCTCGGCATTCTGGTGGCGCTTCCCTTGGCCGTTTGGGCGGCGCGCTCGCAGAGCGTGGCGCGCATCGCGCTTGGTTTTGCAAGTCTTGTCCAGACCATTCCGGCGCTGGCGCTGCTCGCTCTGTTTTTCCCTATCCTGCTGTCGCTGCGCGCGGTGTTTGGCGAGAGCCTCCCGACGCTGGGGTTTCTGCCGGCTTTGCTGGCGCTGGCGCTTTACGCGCTGCTGCCGATCTTGCGAAACGCCGTCACCGCGCAGGTCAATCTCGATCCCGGTGTGCTCGAAGCGGCGGATGGTGTCGGCATGACAAGCTGGCAAAAGCTAACCTTGGTGGAAGCGCCGCTTTCCGCACCTTTCATTATGGCCGGCATACGCACCGCCAGCGTGTGGACCATCGGCGCGGCGACCCTTTCGACCACCATTGGCCAGCCCAGCCTGGGCGATCCGATCTTTGCTGGACTGCAGACGCAGAACTGGAACCTGGTCCTGGCCGGGTGTTTTGCGAGCGCTGGGCTGGCGCTGGCGGTCGATGCGTTGCTGGGCGTGATCGAAAGCGGCCTCGCGCTCAGGCGGCGGTGGCAATATGGCGGCGGCTTTGCCGCGGTGGCTTTGGGCATCCTCGCCGCTTGCGCCTTTCAATTCGGAGATGACCTGTTTGCAAAAGAGCGCGCGGAGGGTGATCTGGGCCCGATCGTGATCGGCTCCAAACAATTCTCCGAGAGCTATATTTTGTCTGAATTGATCGCCGATCGCCTGCGCGCGCAGGGCTTTGAAGTGACCAACCGCACGGGCCTCGGCTCGGCGGTGCTGCACGGCTCGGTCGCCGCCTCAAGCGTTGATATCTCGGTTGATTACACCGGTACGGTGTGGACCAACGAGCTCGGCCGCAGAGACAATCCCGGACGCGATAAAGTGTTCGAGACAATTGTCGAATGGGAGCGCCAAAACACCGGCATCCGCGTTCTGGGCCGGCTGGGCTTTGAGAACGCGTACGCCTTTGCCATGCGGCGCGACCGTGCAGCGGAATTGGGAGTGACGTCGCTTGAAGATATCGCCCGTGTGGCCCCGCGCCTGACAGTCGGCGGGGATCCCGAGTTTTTCGAGCGCCCCGAATGGATCTCAGTGCGCGACACGTATGGGATCGAATTTGGCCGAACGCGCAATTTTTCTCCAACCTTCATGTTCAACGCGCTGCGTTCGGGCGAGGCGGACGCGATCAGCGCGTACAGCACCGATGGTCGGCTGGCGGCGGACACCTATTTCCTCCTCGACGACCCGCGCGAGGCGCTGCCTTCCTACGATGCGATGCTGATGCTGAGCCCGCGGATTGGCGAGAACGAAGAAGTTCTCGCCGCGCTGCGGCCGTTGATCGGTACGATTTCTCCCGAAGCGATGCGCAAGGCCAATTTTGCCGTGGACCGCGAGGATGACCAAAAGCTCTCCCCCAAACAGGCCGCGCGCGAACTGGCTGCGTCGCTTGGGAATTAGGGCACTTTTTTCCAGATTTGCGTTTGGCAGAAGAAGCTGATGCAGCCCTTTACCTCAATCGCGTTTGCACCCTTTCGGCGCACGACCGAACGATAGCTTTTGCCGGTCTTGGGATCGTAGATCCGGCCGCGCCACAGATCCTCTTCCTCGGCAAAACTGGTGAGAACGGGCAGCCCCATCAAGCGGCGCTTCTTCTTGGCCGGATCGGGATTGTAGATATCGCGCTGATCGGGGCCATCAGGGGGAGGGACGAGGAATTTCGAGATCCGTCCGCACGTGCTCGAGCCGCATTGGCCGATCGTGATGATAGCGTCGCCTTCTTCGGTCACCCAGCGCCCCGAGATCGGGTCAGCTGCGTTGGCGGCGGTTGGGAGAACCGCAAGCGCGGCGGCGGAAAGGGTAAGTCGGGCAAACAAACGGTATCTCCTCGCTCGGGCGTGTGCCTTTGTGTTCGTAAGATGAAGGCGTGCGGTTACACCGCGCGCCAGGCACCAAGTCTGGCGATCATTCGAAACCAAAGCCGATTGGCCAGCGCCGCCCACACACACCCAAGACCTTGAACAAGGTCCCCATCTGGTCGTCTCGCACCAGGCGATCATATTGGCGCTGGATCACATCAGACTGTTCAGGATCTTTGCGTTTGAGCGCTTCGAGGCGCGTGTCGATCCCCATCTGGTGGAGCCATTCGCCCTGCATTTGCAGCCCCATCACCTCAGCCCCGCTTTCTTCGGCGACCTGGCTAAGCCGTTCAAAATCGACATGCGCGGTCAGATCAGCGTCGCCAGGGAAGCGCAGCGGATCGACATGGCTGTGATCCATCAGCGCCTGCAAGGTTGATCCCGCGCGCGCCTCAAGCGGGCCGTAATCGACGATAAGCGCCGCCCCGCCCTGATCTTTGAGCCGCGTCGCGATCTCCGCCATCAGCGTGTTTGCCGCCGGGCTGGTCTCGATCATCGTGCCTTGCGAGGCGTTTCTCCAACTGGGCGGGACGAGATCATCAACCCGCTCTTGGCCGACGACAAACTGCAGATCCTCGCCGTCAAGCCCCACCATCCTCTCGTGCCAGCCATCCGCTGATCGAACAATCTGTTTGATCGGCAACGCGTCGAAGAATTCGTTGGCGATAATCAGCAAGGGGCGGTCTTCGGGCAAAGTCGAGAGGTCGTCGTGATGGATAACGTCCGGAAACCTCTCCCTTTGGATTTCTCTTAGAGCAGGCGAACCTTCCACGAAATGGATCGTGGGGTCGAAGTCGTAGCGCCCCGCCGCTCGCAGAGCGTCCTGGGTGAGCGTGCCGCGCCCGGGGCCAAGTTCGACATAGTGGATGCGTTTGGAGGACCCCATTTTGACCCACAGATCGGCAAACCAAAGGCCGATAAGCTCGCCGAACATCTGGCTGACTTCGGGCGCGGTGATGAAGTCGCCGTCGTCGCCAAGCGGGTCGCGCCCTGCATAATAGCGCGCGTTCGATTCCCCCATAAACTGCGACAGGCTGATCGGGCCGGTGTTGGGGATCAAGCGGCGGTAAGCAGCGAGAAGGTCGATCTCCACGCCCGGCGGCGATGGCGCCGGTGTCGGTTCCTTTGCGGCTTCATCGACCGCTGCGTCAGGCTCGGGATCTGGCGCCGCGTCTTTCTCGCCTTCGAGCGCGGCCTGCTTGGCGGATTCGGCCTGGGCCTTGGCCTCAGCTTCCGCTTTCGCTTTGGATGCCGCCTCTTTCTTGGCCTCGGCTTCGGCGACCTTTTTGGCGGCGGCGGCGGCTTCGGCACGCGCTTTGCGGTCCTCTTCCTCCTGAGCCTTGCGCTGAGCCTCGGCCAGTTTCTCAGCGTCCCGAGCGGCTTTGGCTTCGGCGCGTGCCTTGGCGGCGGCCTCCTTCTTCGCCTTCGCTTCGGCCTCGAGGCGGGCTCTTTCGTCTGCCTCCGCTTTGGCCTTCGCCTCGGC
>ERZ1740065.107-NODE-107-length-36082-cov-17.240681_pt1 | contig 36082 bp, 23 predicted proteins | sample MGYA00581738_ERZ1740065 | MGnify/ENA primary metagenome ERZ1740065 (study PRJEB43018, sample SAMN04849749) | marine metagenome | isolation source: floating plastic debris | place: Pacific Ocean | collected 2008-09-01 | study: EMG produced TPA metagenomics...
CTGACCTAATTGATAACGCCGCTCGCATCCGTCACCATTTAGAGAACAGCACATCCTTAAATGTTTTAACAATTGCCCAACGATTGCTGAGGCCAGGGATGGTGGCTACTGGTTCAGGCTCCGTCAATGGCTTCATTACTCCACCGATACCGCCGCGGTAATATGCTTAATGGGGGCAGCATTAGCGTAATCCCACTGTCCCCAGAGCCTATTTTCTGACCGGGTAATCTACATGCTTCTCAACCGGGAACTGCTCGCTAGTTTGCTATCTTGCCTAGTTGGCTGCCTATGTGTTCGGCCTGTTGCTGCCCAGGAAATTTCCATTTCTAGCTGCAGACCAGTCCTGCCTGATAATCTGTCAGGCAGTCTGGAGGAAGATTTTAGCGCGGGTAATAATTATCTAGGGACACAGCAATTTGACCTTGCTATTCAAAGCTATGAGACGCTCATTGCTCGCTTAGAACAAACTGAACATCAGGAACTCTTTAAAAGTCAAGTTGCTTTATATTTAGCTGCTGCTCTATATCAATCAGGGAATGCTGACAAAGCAGTTGCTATTCTTGAGCAAACTGTTGAAATCCTCAGTCAATCTGGTCCAATTACCGTAGAACTCGGAATAGCTCTACAGAACCTGGGACAAACTCAGGAAGATCTTGGTAATTTCAAAACAGCCGCTGAACACTATGCTCAAGCAGTCAATGTATTTGAAACGTTAGCATGCGTTGAATATCAGCTAGTCTCACTAATATCGACAGCCACGGTCCAAACCTGGCTAGGACAATATGATGAGGCCAACAAAACGCTCTATTCAAATTTAAATCTTAGTCAACGAATTGGTGATGTCGATGCAATCAGTAAGGTGTATCACACCCTGGGATGGGTCGCTTTTTTGCAGGAACGCTATGACCCGGCATTAGAGTTTTATCAGACTGCACTTGAATATAGACAGCGGTTGCCCCAGGAGGATGCTATTCTCCAGAGCCGCATCCTTAACAATATTGGCCATCTCTACACCCGTTTAGGCGATGCTGATGCTGCAATTATTAATTTGCAAACAGGGTTAGAGTTAGTCACCCAGACATCAACTGGCATTGCTGAGCGGATTGATTTGTTTGATAGTTTGGGTGAAGCCTATGGCCAGGGAAATGATAGTGCTCAGGCCTGGGTTAACTATCATCAGGCGCTGCGGATCGCAAGACAAAGCGGACAGCGCCATCGTCAGCTAATTAGCTTACTAAATGTAGCTAAAACTCTAGCCTCTGAAGATGAAATCACGCTTGCGATCGCAGTCTACAAACAGGCCATCAACGAGATTGAGCAGGTGCGGGCTAACTTGCGATCGCTCCCCCTAGAGACCCAGCAGCGCTACGCTGAGACCGTTGCCCACAGCTACCGAGAGCTCGCCGCATTGCTATTTACCCAAGAGCGCGTTTTTGAAGCTCAGCAGGTCTTAGATCTGCTCAAAATCCAAGAGCTAGAAGACTACTTTCAAGATGTTCGAGCAGAACAGCTCCGGGTTAATAAAATTCCATACCTCGCCCCCGAACAGAGACTGCTCCATCGACACCAGGCCCTACTGTTAGCAGACCTGACCGAAACCGATCCCGTCCTGAGCCTAGAAAACTTTTTAAACGATCCTGAGGTAGCGGCAGCGCTAGAGAGTCTCGAGCGTTCCGACGATGCCAAACTACAGCCGGAAACCCTGCACCAACTGCAACAAAAACTACAGCGCCTTCCCCACAAGTCAGCCGTACTCTACCCCCTGGTGCTTGAAAATCGTTTAGAACTGCTGCTGGTTCCCCCCAACGGTGCCCCCATTCACCAAACCACAGCGGTAGGCAAAACCACACTCACAGACCAAGTCAACACCCTGCGCCATTATTTGGCAGACCCCAGCAGCGACGTTAAAACCATTGCCGGGCCTCTTTATGAAAGTATTATCCGGCCATTCCAGCAGGACCTCCACACCCTAGGGATTCAGAATATTATCTATATCCCCGATGGCGTGCTCCACTACATTCCCCTCTCAGTTCTCTATGACGGCAACCAACAGCAGTGGCTCACCGAACAGTACACATCCCATAACCTCACAGCCAGCGATATCGGAGACCTGACCCAGCCACCGAGTCGTCCCTTCCATATCCTGGCCGGGGCATTTGCCGACGCTGACCAAACCTTTGAAACCCTTATTGACCAACAAGCAATCAACTTTCAGGGGCTCACCTACGCTGGCCAAGAGGTTGCTTTTCTACAAAAAATGCTGCCCGCCACCGAGGTTCTACTGGATGCAGACTTTAGCCGCGGTAATCTCAGATCCCAGCTCCAGGGTCAAAATATCGTCCATTTAGCTACCCACGCCGCCTTTGTGCCCGGTCAGCCAGAAGATTCATTTATTTTGCTGGGCAATGGCGACATCATTACCCTCAAAGAACTACGTCGCTGGTCACTGCCCAATGTTGATTTGGTGGTGTTGAGCGCTTGCCAAACCGGCATCAGCCATATTGAAGACGGTCTAGAAATTCTGGGCATGGGCTTTCAGGTGCAGCGCACCGATGCCCGCTCGGCCCTGGCCTCCCTTTGGTGGGTAGACGATCGCTCCACATCCCAGCTAATGCAGCTGTTTTATACCGAGCTCGCCGCAGGGGCGACTAAAGTGGACGCCCTCCAAACAGCCCAGCGACAGCTGATCGCCAGTGGTAAAAACGAACCGTTTTACTGGGCGCCGTTTGTCTTGATTGGCAACGGTCTGTAAACCATGGGTAAACGCCGATGTCGGCCAACAGCGTTAGCCAGGCTCCGCCAAGTAGGGTTGTAAATGGGGGCGCAGGGCATTGCGCGCCGCCATGGCATGCTCAAAACGCTTACCTTGGTTCTGCTGAGTCAGCTGATCAAACCAGTCGGCTATGGGCTCGGGAATCGAAACAAACTGACGCCACTGTAAGTCACCGCTGACGGTAGGCAGGGTAAGCTGATCAATGGATTCCCCAGTCAGGGCCTGTAGACCAATCAGCCCCAGAGCATACACATCGCTACTCATAACCGGACGGCCAATACGCTGCTCTAGGGGTTGGTAGTCCCGCTGCATGAGCAACTGCTTGCGATATTCAGCCGACTGTTGGCTCACCCCAATCATCACCCGCTTGCCCAGACCGCTATCGACTAGCACCATCGATTGACCATGGTTTTCACGACCGTTGGACTGAATAAACGCATCGTCCCTGAGGCCAGCATGCACCTGATTGTGTCGATGAAATATGCCAACTTGCTCCAACAGACGGTCCATCAGCAATAGCACTGACTCCAGCGGCCACGGTGTCTGAAATTTCGCCTGTAATAGCTGAGCTTGATCAAAGGTTTCACCCAACCCATGCACCACGTAAAACGTGTTGTCTACCTGGCCATAGGTATAGCCGGGAAACAGAGAACGCAGGGCTTGAAACGTCTCTGTTTCTTTTTCCATGATCCGCTTCAACAAGTCAGCAGTGGCCTGGGAATAGGCCCTGAGGGTTTGCAGCAATACGAGTGAACCGGTTTGCTTATCAAGGGCAATGGAAATTGGCCCCAAGGGTTCTTGACGAAGAAAATATTGCACCTGATAGCGTTCCGCCGCAAACCTAGAAAAGGAGTTTTTAGGCACTAGGGCGATATTGGCCGCCGCTGGCTGGGCTGCCCCTGCCTGAGACGCCAAGGGTGACTGGGTCAACTCCAGCTGGCGGCTAGGTTCAATCGGCGCAGAGTCCTGCTTAGTTGCCTTGACGATAGCCAGTTGGGTTTCCACCCGCGCCAGCGTCACTGCAAAATCGATCGGCTTAGTAATGTAGTCGTTAGCCCCTAGTTCAAACGCCCTCACCATATCGTCGCTTTGGGCCTTGGCCGTTACCATCAGCACCGGTAGCTGATTGCGAGAATAGGTTTGCCGAATACGTTTGAGGGTCTCAATGCCGTCAATACCCGGCATCATAATATCCAGCAGCACTAACCCTAGGTTGCGGTTATTTTGGATGTAGTCTAGGGCCGCCTCACCGCTATCCACCACCACCGATTGATAGCCCCGACGAGTCAAACGACGGCTGAGCATGTCGCGATTATCTTCATTGTCATCCACCACAAGAATCGGCAGCCCACTAAAGAGATTGCGAGTTTTTTCAGCAGCTGCGTTAATTGGGTGATCCGAGGCTGCTTTGACCGGAGTCTCTGAATCGCTGGCAGCAATGGCGGTGACTGGGGTAATTGGGGTAACCGCTGTCTCTGCATCGGTCGCGGTGGCTGCAGAGATGGGGGTTACTGAAGCGGCTGGTGCCGAAATTGGAGTAACGGGCGTTACGGGCGTTACTGGCGCTACCGGGGTAACGGGCGTTGCCTCAGATGGAGTGGGCGCAATGGGCGTTACCGAGGCCGCGGGCGCAGTAATTGGGGTGACCGGCACAATGGGGATTACTGGCGCCGCCGAAGTTTCTGATTTTGCTGAAACTTTAGGCTTATCTGAGGTGAGCTGCTCGGACGACAGGAACAATTTCATCTTGCCGATCAGCCGTTTAAGGTCAATCGGCTTTGTATCATAGTCATCACAGCCCGCTTCTAATGCCTGATCTCGATCGCCGCGCATGGCATGGGCCGTCAAGGCAATGATGGGCACATCTTTTGTGTGGGGCTGGGCTTTTAATCGCCGTGTCGCTTCCCAGCCATCAATCACGGGCAAACTCATATCCATGAGGATTAGATCAAATGTCTGGGCAGATGCGATCGCAATCGCTTCCGCGCCATCCACGGCAATCGCCAGATCATAACCACGACGACGAAGGCGTCGACTTAACATATCGCGATTGAGCTCGTTATCTTCAACTAATAAGACTCTTGCCATATTCCCCTTAATTAACCTCAGCCTACAATTACTACCGGGTTAATCAGATGCACTAGATACCGTATCGGTACTAGAGACTGAATCTGTCGCATTAGGCGTTGAAACCGCCTTAGCCGAGACCACCGCCTGTAGCTCATCCAGTAACTCTTGACGATTTAGATCTGCTTTTTGATACACCCGAGCCACACCTTCTAACTGTTGCTGATCGCTAACCGTCAGCGCCTTAGCCGTTAACACAATGACAGGAATATCCTGCCAGTTAGAGTTTTGTCGCAGCACTTGAATAAACTCAAACCCATCCATTTCCGGCATCATTAGATCCAGCACAATCAAATGGGGTAAATTCTCATCGAGATACTGCAACGCCTCACGCCCGTTAGACGCCAGTTCAACCGTCCAATCTTGGCGTTGTAAGAAGCGTCCCATAATCTCCCGCGCATTGACATCATCTTCCACCACCAAAATAGTGGGAGAAATTTGCCCTGAGAGATGGGTTTCTAGAACACTCAACAATCGTTTTCGATCGATAGGTTTAGTCAGATAGTCAGCAGCACCTAGACTGTGACCCATGGGACGGTCATCTACAATCGACAACAAAATAACGGGTATTTCAGCAACAACCGGCATTTCTTTGAGCTGTCTTAAAACTGACCAGCCATCCATTTGCGGCATCATTACATCTAACGTAATGGCATCGGGTAGCAGTTCACCCGCCAGGGCAAGCCCCTGCTCGCCACTGGCGGCGCAGACCACGTTATAACCGGCCTCATCAAGAGAACGACGCAAAATCTCACGGGCATCCTCATCATCATCAATCACTAAAATCGTCTGACTGGACGTCTGACTAGTGAACGTGCTGTCCCCATCAGCCGCACTACGTTCAAATGATGGCGTCGGAGCAAAAAACGGTTTGCCCTTCGGATTAGCCACCTGTACCGTTTGCGGAATTATCAATGAAAATGTGGTGCCCTGCCCATGGGCACTTTCGACAGTAATGTCCCCGCCCATCATGTTAATAAACTGTTTGGTAATCGCCAGCCCCAGCCCCGTACCACCATATTTACGTGTGGTAGACGCATCGGCTTGGGTAAAAGCATCAAAAATCTTCTCTATTTGGTCATCCTTCATGCCAATGCCCGTATCACTGACAATAAAACGCAGCCAGTCCCCATCATATATTGAGCTATCAGCCGTGGAGATTTGCTCCACTGTCAGGGTCACATCCCCATCTTCAGTAAACTTACACGCGTTACTCAGTAAGTTAAACAAGCTTTGTCTGAGCTTTGTCTGATCGGCCCTCAGGTCACCAATATCCTGGGGGCAGAAAATTGACAGATGGTTATTATTTTTCTGAGCAACGGGAGTAATCGTACCAGAGATATCCTCAACCATCTCTCTAATGGAGAAGTCCTCCAAAAATAGCTCCATCCGTCCCGCTTCAATTTTAGACAGGTCTAGAACTGAGTTGATCAACCCGAGCAGGTGTTTGCCCGCACCTTGAATTTTTTGTAAATCGGGAACAAAATCATCCTCACCCAGATCTGTCGCCTCCTCTTCTAGCATTTCACTGTAGCCAATGATGGCATTTAGAGGTGTGCGCAGCTCGTGACTCATATTGGCCAAAAACTCACTCTTCGAGCGGTTAGCATCCTCTGCTTTTACCCGCGCCTCTTCCGCCTCTTCCATGGCTCTCATCAGCTTGGTGGTCCGATCCTGAACCCGGCCATCCAGGTCACGATTTAACTCCATTAGCTGTTCTTCAGCCTGCTTTCGCTCCGTTACGTCCTGCAAAAACAGAGATAATCCGTCACGACCAGGGTACCCCCTGACCTGTAGCCACCGTTGGGTGGGTGCATAGTAGGTTTCAAAGCTAACCACCGTTTGCTCAGCCATGGCACGGCGATACTGTTGCTCATAGCGAGCCCCCAAAGATTCCGGAAAAATCTTCCAGAAATCTTGCTCTATGAGTCCTTGAATATTACGCTTCAATACTTCAGCTGCCTGGGCATTCACGTAGGTTACTTTCCAGCCCCGATCAACCGCCACAAATGCATCGGTGATATTTTCCAAGACGCTGGTCGTGCGCTGGCTAGACTGCCGCAGACGCGCAACCAACCCCGAAGCCACAACACCAATCAGCGCCAGTGCGACCAAATAGGCCACGTTTCTATAGATGGCTCCCTGCCTAAACGCCACTCGGCTTGACTCATCATAGGTAGTTTGCAGCTCACGAATATTATTAGTCAGGGGTAAATTGACCACCTGGTCTAACAGGGCATCAGCAAACGGTTTGTTGTCTAATACTGTTTGAGACAGCTGAACGACCTGCGCAACGTCATCTGCGCTAGAAAACTCACCAGCATCAAGTTTTGCCTTAACCGTGTTTAGCTCTTTCTCAATCGTAGCCACCAGCTGCTCATCGGTGGCCATGATGTAGATCAAAACATCGTCTATCAGACGTTCAAGATCAGCATCACTAGTATTTTTTAGGGTATTAACCAGGCTAGGCAGTTGAACTAACGCATTTTGCAACTCTGCGTTGGTTTCCTGAAATTGATTAACCAGCTCAGTTTTTTCCTCTAGCAACTGAGCGTCACGGCTAATGAGGGTTTCTAAGCGCGTCCGCTCATCTTTTACAACAAATCCGGGGATTTTTTGGGCTAATTCTCCCTGAATAGATAATTCTTCGGCCAAGGCTTCTTCCAGTGGCTCGTCATTTCTCAGAAGCGTGTAGCGTTCCTTCAGCAGTGCCAGCTCAACTTCTGTATCACTTTCAACTTGGCTGGCAATCAAATCCGCATATTGCTGATACTGACTAACATTGACCGGCTTTCCTTTAATCCCCAAAAAACCAAGGAGTAAAAAAGCGGCGGCTACACCTGTCCCTTTAAAGAGAGAGTCTCGATTCACTAGAAATAACCTCCTAGAATTTTTATCTATATAAGGAGAACGGCCATTGGCTAAAATCACAGGCTTCTAACAACATGATGATGTAGATGACAAGGATCAAACTGGTTACACGACCCTGCCAATGGATAACAGGATCGGATTAAAAGTCACACTATAAAAATACGGGGCGATAATTAGAAATCGGCCTAAACATAAGAGTGATGTAGAGCAATCGCCATCAATAAAACTGACATCCGATTTTGCCCTTAACAGATATAGAAGTTATTTACTGAGAGCTACCCAGTAACAGCACTAATGTGCCGATTTAATTTTGCCATCGCTAAATTTCAGCAAGAGCAAAACTTCTTTATAAAGATGCTCTAGAAGTACCATTAGTTCCGGAAGATACACGTCCATAATCAAGAACATTACATATATTACCCCTATTTAAAATGATGATATGACCCATAGTTCAGGGTGACTGATAGGTCTGAAGGGTACCCATGTAAGGCTTAGGGAAACTAGCTGACAACAGGCGCACTATCGACTTTAGTAAACACCAATGACCGCACCTCATTAAGTAGGTCTTGGCGATTAAAATCAGCTTTTTGATACACCCGGACCACACCATCTAAACACTGCTGATCCTTAGCCGTTAGGGTTTTAGCCGTTACAACAATGATAGGAATATCTCTCCAAGTAGGGGTCTGGCGTAGAACCTGAACAAACTCAAAGCCATCCATTCCCGGCATCATCAGATCTAAAACAATCAGGTCAGGTACGGTGTTGCTGAGGTAATCTAGGGCCTGCTGCCCATTAGCAGCCAAGATAACGGACCAATCATGGTGTTGCAAAAACCGCCCCATGATTTCCCTAGCATTAACATCATCCTCAACTACCAAAATTTTAGGGCACGTCCGTTCAGGTAGCTGGGTATCCAAAATAGTCAACAGGCGTATATGGTCAACTGGTTTAGGCACATAATCGGCGGCCCCTAGCTGCTGGGCACGGCCAGCCTCTTCGGCCATCGACAGTACGATAATCGGCACCTCGGCAATCGTTGACATCGCCTTTAGATCTTGCAAAATGGCCCATCCATCTTCTTTGGGCAACATCACATCCAAAATGATGGCATCGGGCAATAGTTCTCCGGCGAGCACCATGGCCTGCTGTCTATCGATTGCAGACGCCACGCTGTAGCCTGCATCTGTCAACCAGCTTTGCACACTCTCACGAATATCTTCATCGTTGCCAATGACTAAGATAGTTTTTTCCGCAGCTCCATTTGATAAGGCTTGAATAGTTGATATTTCTTCTCGATCAATCAAGCGAATGGGGGGAGCAAAAAAGGTTTCATCGGAGGGTCTATCTACATGCACCGTTTGGGGAATAGTTAGGGTAAATGTAGTTCCCTGACCGTAGGTACTGTCCACAAAGACATCTCCGCCCATCATGGCAATAAACTGTTTGGTAATGGCGAGACCTAATCCTGTGCCACCATACTTGCGCGTAGTCGATGTATCCGCTTGGGTAAAGGCCTGAAAAATCTTCCCCATTTGTTCAGCCGTCATACCTATGCCGGTGTCAGTAACCGTAAACTGTAGGCAGTTCTCCTCACCACCTTCGGCGTTAACCATTACACTTGGTTCAACGGCTAAGGTAATCGTGCCATTTTCAGTAAACTTACAGGCATTGCTCAACAAATTAATCAAACTTTGTCGTAGCTTGACATCATCAGCGTATAAAACACCGATGTCATCAGGACACACCATCGATATCTGATTAAAGTTCTTTTGGGCTAAGGGCTGAATTGTGCCCATAATATCGTGCATAATGGACTTCACACAGATTTCCTCCAAAAAGAGCTCCATACGGCCTGCTTCAATTTTGGATAGATCTAGCACCGAGTTAATTAACCCCAGTAGGTGTTTTCCCGCACCTTGAATTTTTTGCAAGTCGGGAACAAAATCGTCCTCACCGATACTGGTGACATCTTCTTCAAGCATTTCGCTATAGCCAATGATGGCATTCAGAGGCGTCCGCAGTTCGTGGCTCATATTAGCCAGAAACTCACTCTTAGAACGGTTGGCATCTTCAGCCTTCACCCTTGCTGTTTCTGCCGCTTCCATGGCATTTGCTAACTGGGCAGTACGATCTTTGACCCGATTATCCAGATCGCGGTTAAGTTCAAGCAGCTGTTCTTCAGCCTGCTTGCGTTCTGTAAAGTCCTGTAAAAAGATAGACAATCCATCTAGACCAGGATAACCACGCACTAGCAGCCAACGTTCTGTGGGTTCATAGTAGGTTTCGAAACTAACCACCTGTTGATTAGTGGCAACGGCCTGATGGTACTGTTCAGTAAATCGTTTACCCAGAGACTCAGGTAAAACTTTCCAAAAATCTTCCCCCAACAGTCCCGGAATATCACGCTTGAGAATATCGGCTGCCTGGGCATTTACATAGGTAATCACCCATTTTCGGTCTAGGGCAATAAACGCATCAGTAATGCTTTCTAGTACCTTAACCGTCTTTTGGCTGGTTCGACTCAGCCGATTAATCACCCAAAACGCTACAACACCTGAGCTAGCAAATGACAATACATAGATGAGGGTTCGATAAAATGCGATTCGTTTCTGGGTCGTTTGTTGAATGTCGTCAAACTGGGTTTCGAGGGCTCGAATATTGTTAGTCAGCGGTAGCGCCAATACTTGATTACTGAGCTGATCTGCGGCAGGTTTATTGTTTAAGACTAGTTGAACTGATTGGCTTATTTGAAGCTGGGTCTTTGAGGCACTTCCCAGCTTTGGCTCTAGACGCCTGAGTTTTGTTTCAATCTCTGTGACAAGTTTTTTATCGCTGGTTACGGCATAAAGAAACAGATCGTTAAGTAGGGCCTCTACCTCTAGACGGATGTTACCGCTTAGGCCACTCAGCACATTGGGTTCCTGGGACAGCGCCGTCCTTAATTCCGCATGATGGATTTCAAGTTGCTCAACGAGCTGTCGCTTTTCAGCCAGCAGTTCTGCATTAAAGTCTAGCTGTTTCTGTAGGCGGCCTTTGTCATTGGCTGATAAGGAGTTAGGGATTTGTTCCATCAGCTGGACCTGCACTTGCTCTGATTCAAGCAAAGCCGTGTTTAAAGATTGTCCATTTTGTGAAATGGTATAGCGAATATTTTGTAATGCTAGCTGAACCGCCGCTTCATTGACCAAATGATCTGAAATTAGGGCGCTGTAGCCGCGATATTGATCAAAATCAACGGCCAAGCTTTTGAGACCTAAAATTGTTAGGACTGAGAGTGTAGCGACAGCAGGTATACCCTTTAAAAAGTGCTTTCGTCTCACCTCAGGCATCTCCAAAAATCCAAAAATATTGTCTGACTGTTAATCAGAACCGTCTTATACCGCCTGAGCCATGGCTCTAGCCCTAGGGTTTAATCCGAAATCAGCGATAGTGACAGATGCACTAATTGCATTGATGACGATCTGTAGCCGCAAACTACTGGGAGGGTATTTCCCCCAGTACCTTAATCAACAACTTTATTGGTAGTTGATCCGAACATTTACGCACTATGGCTACAAAAGTTCGAAAGTCAGGACACCCTGTTAACAACGGATTCATCTGAAGACATTAGAAAAATCTCTAATGTCTTCTCCATACACAGCTCAATAGACTACGTCCGATTAGTTCTGACGATCCTAAGTCTGATTAGGTTGTGTGGTGCTGACTATAAAGCAACACTTTGTCCAACTATGAACTTTTAATGTCTGACGATAACAGTCCACCGTGTTTTTAGATATTTAAGACATCAGGTTATCAGGGGTTGTTCCAGCGGCAGGGCGATGGCTCAGGATATGGCCATCTGCGGTCCATGGATTGAACGCTCAACGGCCTGGGCAATCGGGACTAAGCTAGTTATTAACGCTGCCATCGCGTCTAGGCTGATGGTCTGTCTGGCATCACTCACGGACATCTCGGGTTCTGGATGGCATTCAATCATCAAACCATCAGCCCCGGCTGCGATCGCAGCTCGAGCTAACGGAGCCACCAGTTCTCGCTTACCCGTGGCATGGCTCGGATCCACAAGGACCGGTAAATGGGTAATTTGCTTAAGCGCAACCACCGCCCCCAGATCGAGCACGTTACGGGTATGGCTATCAAAGCTGCGAATCCCTCGCTCACAAAGAATAATATTGGGATTACCGTGGCTAGCAATGTATTCTGCAGCCATCACAAACTCCTTAACGGTGGCCGCTAAACCACGCTTGAGCAATACAGGCTTATCGATGTCACCCAGGGCCTTGAGCAAATCAAAATTTTGCATATTACGGCTGCCAATCTGTAATACATCCGCATGGGGCAGTAGCGTCTCAATTTGGTGAATGGCCATGACCTCCGTAACCACTGGCAGCCCATAGCGTTTCCGCATAGCTGAGAGAATATCCAAACCCACATCGCCTAACCCTTGGAATGCATAGGGCGACGTGCGGGGTTTGTAAATGCCACCGCGCAATCCCTGGATAGGTAGATGGGCTTGGGCAATCGTTTCCATCTGGGCCATGCTCTCAATGGAGCAGGGGCCGCCTACGATAAATAGATTTTTGCCACCGACAGTAACACTGGGGGTAATGGCAATTTCACTCGTGTGATCAGCGTTGGTCTTAGCAACAAGTTTGGCATCCTTCATGGGGTTAGAAAAATAAACAACTAAAAAACAAAAAGCCCGCAGCCTTTGTAGGCTCCGGGCAAGTCAGTACAGCAAAACAAGCACTACCTACCCGGTGGCGGCGTAAAAAAGAAACCTGTAAATTGCCAGCTATAGCGAACGATCATGGTGCTCAGACTGAAGATGAAGATTAGAAACTAGCCACGTAACCCATAAAACAAAACCGCAGAGCTTGCACTCTGCGGTTCACCGGCGTCCCATGCTAGCGCTGGGGTTCATGGCCGGTGAACCTGGCTAAACCAAAAGTAAAAAAACGTGCGCTGCATAACCTTTGAAGAGGTGAAATGGTTTTCTTCGAATATGTGTAAGGTAGCGCGCCAATTTCAAACCGTCAACTAACGGTTACCCCGTACCCGGCTATATCACAGCAATACATTCAATTTCGACCAGCACATCCTTAGGCAGACGAGCGACTTCAACACAGGCTCTAGCCGGTGCCGTGGCCTCGTCAAAGTAAGTGGCATAGACACCATTCATGGTGCCAAAATCATTCATGTCTTTTAGAAATACGGATGTTTTGACCACATCGGCCAGGGTAGCCCCAGCCGCCGATAAAACAGCACTGAGGTTATCGAGACATTGCTTGGTTTGAACCGCCACATCCCCATCTCCCACTAACGCTCCACTGCTGGGGTCCAGGGCCACCTGCCCTGACGCAAACACCATTTCCCCCGAGGCCACAATGGCCTGGTTGTAAGGCCCGACGGGGGCAGGAGCCTGCTCAGTCTGAACGATGCGACGAACCATGATGTGACCTTAAATAACCAGCCAAAGTATTTTACCGGAAGGGCAACAACATGCAGCAGGATAGGACCCACACCATGGATGTTATTTTTTAGATAGATAGAAAAGATTTGCCCGACACTGCCCTAATTCATGACTGACCTTAATCGTATTACCGAGCTTTATCAGGAATTTCCTGGAAAGTTTCGCAGCGTCATCCTGAGCACCGTCAGCGCCGATGCCAGCCCTCAGGCCAGCTATGCTCCCTTTATAATTGACGACGATAAGAGCATCTATATCTATATCAGTGGTTTGTCCGCCCACACGGCCAACCTCAAGCAAACCGGTCGGGCTAGCGTTCTTTTTATCGAAGATGAGGCCGACACAAAAGAGATCTTTGCCCGTCGCCGTTTAACCTATGAATGCGCCGCCGCTGCCTTACCCCGTGACACCCCCCAGTGGCAAACGTTAATTGATCGCTTTGAGCAGCAATTTGGTCAGGTTATTGGCCTCATGAAAGGCCTGTCTGACTTTCAGTTGTTTCAATTAAAGCCCCAAGCAGGGCAATTTGTGCTCGGCTTTGGAGCCGCATATCGAGTTAATGTCAATGACCTCAATAGTCTAGAACCCAGACGCCAAAGCTAAGCCCCAGTTAGGTCTCAGGATTTGCCAATACCCCGTTGAGAAAAATATCTGCCAGCGTCTCTGCCAGCTCTTTCATATCCTGGGGTGAACTGGCCTCATCGGCTAGGGTCGTTTGGCTAAATCCGGCAACGGTAAACATCCCTAAGAAAATCCTAGCCACCACCCGAGGGTTCATGGGGCGATAGGTGCCTCGGTCCATGGCTGTTTGGAAAAACGCTTCGGCCACGTCGGTCATTTTAGAGATGACTTCGGCTTGCACCCGCTCCCGTAGCTCCGGATGAAACTGCGCTTCCATAAAACACACCCGCAGCATATCGGTATTGGCAGACAGATTGAGCATCCGTTTGCGCATCACCTTACCAATGGCCTTATAGTTAGCCATCTCACTCAGCTCAGTGAGAAGATCGGTGAGTAATTCTACCCACCCTCGAGTGGCCACCTCGATCAAAATAGCTTTTTTGTTTTCAAAGTGCCGAAACAGAGTGCCCTCGGCCACCCCTGCCGCTTGGGCTAGATCTCTAGTAGTGGTTCCACCATAGCCCCGTCGGGCAAATAGCCGCTGAGCCGCCTCAAGAATTTTCTCTTGGGTATCGTCTTGGGACGACGTCAAGGTTTTAGCAAGTTGCATAGGGTAGGGTACGACACGTACGGGTAGGAAACTGGCGTTGCGGATTGTCTCCTACATCAACAACGACAAACAAAGGCCAAATGCCTTTGGGTTATTTTCTATTGTGAGCTGCGCAATAACGCCATTGGTTAACAGAAGCTTACAATCACCCACCGCTGGCCAGTCCTGACCCATATGACGTCAAGACTGACCCCGTGAGCGCGGCTTAGAGCCTATCTGTAGGCTGAGGCTAAAACTGTGGCATCACAGCGAATGTGACTGTCCACCACATGGCAAGCGGTATCGCCTAGGCACACACCCATGCCACGAGCCGTCTTAACCAACGGATCGCTGGGGTTGACCGCTTGGTATTCAGCAATGGCATCGGCAATGGGCACATGGACCACCTGACGGTTTTGCCAGCTCACCATGTGGTCATACTTGCCAGCAGCAATCAGGTCTACAGCCTCCACGCCAAAGGTGGTGGCTAGCACCCGATCTAAGGGCGACGGTGTCCCCCCTCGCTGCACATGCCCCAGGACAGTGACGCGGGTTTCGGCACCGATGGTTTCGGTAATTTGATCAGCCAGGTATTCACCAATGCCCCCTAAACGGCTCTGGCCAAGACGGTTTGTCTGGACAACTTTCTCACCCGCTTCGGTACATACGGCCTCCGCCACAATGATGGTGGCAAAGTTGCGTTTGAGGCCCTTGATGGTTTGGCAAATGTTATCGATGGAGTAGGGGATTTCAGGAATAAGAACGATATCGGCCCCACCTGCGATACCGGCATTGAGGGCAATGTGGCCAGCGTCTCGACCCATTACCTCTAAAATCATCACCCGAGAGTGGCTAGCGGCGGTGAAGTGTAAACGGTCTAAGGCTTCAGTGGCAATGTTTACAGCGGTATCAAACCCGATAGAACGCTCGGTACAGCCAAGATCGTTATCAATGGTTTTGGGAATACCCACGAGGTTAAGGCCCCCCTGTTGGGCAAGGCGACGCAGTATGGCCATACTGCCGTCACCGCCAATGCCAATCATGGCATCTAAACCTAACAGGTGATAGCCGTCGATGATTTCTTGGGAGCGATCGCAAGTGGTTCCATCGGGTAGTGGAAACGCAAACGGGTTACCTTTATTGGTTGTTCCCAGGACGGTACCACCCGCTCGGAGTAAATTGTGGGTGCTCGATATATCAAACTCCACATATTCGGGGGGACGGGCCATTAAACCTTGGGTAGCGCGGGAGATTCCCACTACTTCCCAACCATAACTGTCAGCCCGATGCACCACAGCTCGCAGGGCGGCATTAAGTCCGGCACAGTCTCCGCCACTGGTTAGTAGGCCAATTCGTTTAATGTCCTGATGCTTTCCCATAGTGTCTAAACTCACTGTAAAATCGCGTTTTCAAGACTACAGGGTTTAGTTACGCCTACCTAGGCAAAGCCACCATTCTGAGAAATTATTGATAGGAAGATATACTCTGCAACATTTTTGTGTATACCAGTTACGGTTTTTGTTGGTATATCAAGGGTTTAGCTAAGTCCGGAGATGTTCTAAGTAACAAACAAAATTCCGGGGAGAACCGCTTAGTTTACGTAAACTATCGGGTGTAATTACTGATGACAACCGTCGGTTTTATTGACGGTTGATTTATCTTTACCAGAATTTGTTCCTGGACCATCAACCAACCTTAATAAAGCAATCTCAACAATATTGTTTTGGTAAACGCCTGCGTCCTAACCCACATTTTTGATGGGGGAAGACTATAGTCGGCGTAACGGCAAATTAAACTGAAGCACCGTTAAGTGCGTGTTTATTTGTACGGATATCAGGTCATCTTCCGGTTAGGTCTACTAATCTCTTGTTAAGAACAATAAGGTTAAGGTTTTTTACTACGGAATACGATGGCAAACGCCATTCTAAGGACTGTTATAGGGGCACTGGTAGCGTCCACAGCTGTTATTGGTTCAGCCGCTCAGTCAGCCACTGCCCAGGGATTTACTGGTAGTTTTGCTCCCGAGCAATGGGAGCTGTTTAACAGCAGCCCGGCATTTCCTAATATTGATAATTCACAAATTACTATTAATAATATTCCCCTGGCTCCATTTAACGGCTCGGTGGATTTTACGAATGCACCGGATTCGCTCACGTTGGTGGGTAGCAATCAGTCGGCCATTTTGGAGCAGTTGGGATTTAGCTGTAATTCCCCAGATCTGCCGGTTTCCGTACTATTTTTGTGCGATACCAGCTTTACCACCGTGTTTGTCACCGTGCCCGAGACCAGTATTCTGTCGTTTGACTGGGACTACACCACAGCCGATGCTCTAGGACCTGCCTTTGACCCCTTCGGTTTTGCCCTAGGTAACTTTCCCCCCACTGACCCCAATGCCGATGGCTCATTTACTGAGCTTATCGATCGCAGCGGCTCCTCTCAGCAGTCTGGGACGGCCTCGGTTGAGGTGGCGGCTAACCAGATATTTGGATTCCAAATCGGGACTGCCGATAACCAGGGCGGTCGCGCGACTACTATCATCAGTCAGTTTCAGGTTAGACCTATTGACCCGCCTGACGAGCCCGTCTCGGTACCGGAGCCGACGTCTGCAGTTGCGATCGCAGCCATCACCGGTCTCGGTCTACGCCTCAGTAAAACCGCTCGTTCTGGAAAATAGGCGATAGCCCGCAAAACAGCCTGCGGTGGAGCGCGCTATGTTTCAGCCCCCAGGGTCATGGGCGGTTTGACAATGGCCTCCCCCGTTTCTGGATCAAATAAATGGATGTGCTCAACTCGAATACCGAGGGTGAGGTTGTCCCCCAGCCGAGGCACCTGCTCATCAGTACCATCCAGCCGCACTAACAGTATATTTTCGTTGTTATCAGCGGCGGCAGTCGAGCTATCTAAATCTACAGTGAGATAGGTTTCACTCCCTAAGGCTTCAGTCCGCTGAACGGTAACCGCTAAATGTTTGGGGGCCGGCACAGCCAATCGCAGGTGCTCGGGACGAATGCCCAGGGTCAGGGTTTGGTGGCTATGGGGCGCTAAAATCGATTCCCAATGGCTGGGCAGTGTCAGACGAAAAGCCGGATGGACCAGCGTCAGGGGGGGCTGAATCTGCACCGTGAGAAAGTTCATCGGCGGTGACCCAATAAACGATGCCACAAACCGATTCGCCGGGTATCGATAAAGCTCGAGGGGCGCAGCAATTTGCTGAATTACCCCCTGGTGCATCACCGCAATCCGGTCCCCCATGGTCATGGCTTCTACCTGGTCGTGGGTGACATAGATGGTAGTCGTGCCCAACCGTCGCTGTAGCGCCACAATCTGGGCTCGGGTTTCGGTTCGTAGCTTGGCATCTAAATTTGACAGCGGTTCATCCATCAAGAACACCTGGGGATTGCGGGCCATGGCTCGCCCCAGGGCCACCCGCTGCTTTTGCCCCCCCGAAAGCTGTCGGGGCAGCCGCTTTAACAACGGGTTAATCTGCAAAATTTCCGCAATGGTTTTCACCCGCTTAGCAATGGCCTGTTCCCGTTCTGGCCAGTAATGAAACCCTGGCGGTAGCAACCGGGTTAGACCAAACAGCGCCTGCTGCCAGCGGGCAATCGGGGGCAGATCGCCCGCGGTGCGCCGCAGCCCAAAGGCCAGGTTGTCATACACGCTCAGGTGCGGGTATAGGGCATAGCTTTGAAACACCATGGCCACATCTCGCTGTTTGGGGGCGAGGGCATTGACCTGCTGTTCGCCAATGGCAATCGTGCCGCCCGTGATGCTTTCTAAACCGGCAATCAGACGGAGCAGCGTGCTTTTACCACAGCCAGACGGTCCCACGAGCACCATAAACTCGCCGTCTTTTACATCCAGATAAATCCGCTTGAGCACCGTCGATGGTTTGGCATCGGACGACTGGCGCGGAAATGTCTTATAAACGTTGTCTATAACAACCTCGGCCACGTTTGATTCCTAATTTGGTATCGAGACAATGGGGATGCGCTACTCAGCAACGCGATCTATAGATACCAGAATATCGGTAATGGTTTCACCTCGGGCAGGTGTGAGGATGCGATCGCACGGTTGACTCCGTCCCTGCAGCGGCACCCGACCTACCGACAAACGCGCCGCTCGATCGGCGTTCGTTATCACCGTAAAATCAGCCGCGTCTGGGACTTCTAGCAACGTCGCTAGACTATCGCTTGTCTGACTAAACTTAAACGACTGAGACCCTATGCCACCCCGGCTACTGCGCTTAATCGTAGCCACCTGCATCCGTTTGGCATAGCCTTTCGTCGACATCAGCAACAGCTTGCTACTGTTCTGAATCGGGACACAGCCCACAACAGATTCCCCCTTAATCACCCGAATTGCTTGGGTACCCTGGGAATTTCGACTGGTGTCCGGTAGCTGATCGCGGTCAATGGCAAACCGCAGTAGCCGCCCCCCCGACGAGGCCAGCATCAGATCTTGCTCCAAATCGGCCACCACAGCATAGGCCAAATGATCCCCCGGTTTGAGTTTAATCGCCACTAGCCCACGGGCCGTCATGGTCTCAAACTCCGTCATCGGCAACCGTTTGATTTTTCCTTGGGCCGTCACCAAAATCACCTGCTGAGCCATGACCGACTGGTCCATTAAAATCGGCGCTAGCAACACATCAGGATCGCTGCCAATGGAATCAGGCAGCAGATTAAACAGCGGCTGCCCCTTGGACTGACGCTGGGCAATGGGGATGTCATTCACCGTCAGTCTGTAGGCCTTGCCATCCCGGGAGAACACCAGCAAATTGTGGGTGGTCCAGGCAAATTCCGTTTGGATAGTGATGTCATCCTGCTCCGTCAGCTTGGTTGTCGGCAGAGTTTGCTTACCCTGTCGACGCTGGTAGGTACGGGGGGTAAATCGACGAGCGTAGCCCTTACGGGTAAGCTCCACCACCGTATCCTCCTCCAAAGCCTTAGCCTCAAGGTTGGCCAACCGCGCCTCTTCTTCTGCCCGTTCGCTTGCGGTTTGCAATCGAGTTCGCCGGTCATCACCAAAGGATTTTTTGAGCTTTCTCAGATCTTTCTTAAGGGACTTCAGTCGCTCCTTACGATCCGAGAGCAGCAGCTCCAGGGTTTCCTTAAGAGTAGACAGTTCATCAAACTCATTTAGTAAATTGTCCTGCTCTAGACCTACCAACCGGCGCAGGGGCATGGCCAATATGGCATCGGCCTGACGTTCACTCAACTCAAATCGGTCACAAATCTCCACCTTGGCCGTCGAACCATCGGGAGCTGCCCGCAAAATTTCAATCACCTCATCAATACTGTCGAGGGCCGTTAACAGTCCTTCAACAATGTGCAAACGACGATCGGTCTTCTCCAGTTCGTTCGTATACTGACGAACTAACGTTTCTTCACGAAAATCGAGGAAGGACTGCAGCATTTGCCGCAGCGGCATCTGCACCGGTTGCCCCCCGTTAATCGCCAGCATGAGCGCCCCAAAGTTGCTTTGCAACGGCGTCATCTTATATAGGGCAGCCAAAATGCTGTGGGGCTGAAACTCTCGCTTGAGTTCGATCACCACCCGCATGCCCTCGCGATCGCTCTCATCACGAATGTCAATAATGCCGTCGAGCCTACCCTGATTGACTAAATTAGCCACCTTTTCAATCCAGCCGGCCTTATTGACCTGGTAGGGCAGCTCAGTCACCACAATGGCGTTGCGTCGCTGCCGCCCCTTTCCCGGCTGTATTTCTTCAAAGCTGGCAATCCCCCGCACTGGGATGCTACCGCGCCCCGTGCGATAGGCATCTTGGATGCCCTTGGTATCAATAATCTCACCGCCCGTTGGAAAGTCCGGACCGGGGATCAGCTTGAACAAAGCCTCATCGGAGAGGGTGGGCCGGTCAATTAAGGCCACAAGACCATCAATCACTTCGCCCAGGTTGTGGGGGGGGATATTGGTAGCCATCCCCACGGCAATGCCAGAACTACCATTGAGTAGCAAGTTGGGCAATTGGGCCGGGAGCACCGTCGGCTCCTGCTGGGAGCTGTCAAAGTTATCAATAAAATCAACGGTGGCTTCGCTAATCTCCCCCAATAGCGACTCATGGCTGACGGATGCTAGCCGGGTCTCGGTATATCGCATGGCCGCTGGGGGGTCATTATCCACCGACCCAAAGTTACCGTGACCATCCAATAACGGATAGCGGCTAGAAAAATCCTGCACCATGCGCACCAACGCATCGTAAACGGCCTGGTCGCCGTGGGGGTGATATTTACCTAACACATCCCCCACGACACGGGCACATTTTCGAAAGGGACGATCCGGCGTTAACCCCAGCTCATGCATGGCATAGAGAATCCGCCGATGCACGGGTTTAAGCCCATCGCGCACGTCGGGCAGCGCTCGCCCAACAATTACACTCATGGCATATTCCAGATATGATCGCTGCACCTCTGTATGAAGAGAAGTGATAACAATCTGCTCATCTGAAAATGCATTTAGCTGGTTTGCCATGATTTCGTATCCTTGAAAGCTGCCTTGAGAGCATTAAAGTAAATTTGGCGCCGCTGAGTCTCGGTATGATCTGGTTTACCAAGCATTGGTACATTGCAGATCCCACGGATCGATTCATACCCTAAATCAGCCACGGCATAAAGGTTGTTCACGTCCAGAACGGCAAGGTTGCCATCGATAAAACCCTAGGTTTTAACTTGGACGTGGTTTAGCCTTACCAATGCTGTACCTTATACACAAGCGTCATTGATCCGCAATAGTTAAGATTCAAATCGATCAAGAATTCAATAGACTTGCGAATGCCTTCGTCCCCGAGTCATTGTTTCTAGACAAGCTCTACCATTCATTGGCCTAGTTTTCCTAGCCCAATGACCGACACCGGTTATAGTAACGTTGCTGTGTTATCGAAACTGCCTATGAAAACGGTTTTAATCGTGGAAGACGACATGATCAACGCACGCGTTTTCTCCAAGATTTTGACCAAGCGGGGTGGCTTAGGGGTCAAACATACTGAGAACGTAGAAGAAGTCATGCAAATTGCCGAAAGCGGCGAAGTAGATGTGATTTTAATGGATGTTTCCCTTTCCCACAGTATTTATCAGGGGAAACCCGTGGACGGCATCCGCATTACCCAGATGCTAAAAGCCAATAGCGCCACCGCCAAGCTACCAATTATTTTGGTCACCGCCCACGCCATGGATGGCGATCGGGAGAACTTTCTACAACAGAGTGGAGCCGATGGCTACATTTCAAAGCCCATTGTGGATCACCAAAAGTTTGTCGATGACGTTAAGGCAATGATTGGTGAATAGAGTTTGAGCTCGTAAATGGATAATGCCAAATAAGCGATCCCAAACTCTATCGGGTTAATTTTTAGCGTGGCAAATCGTCCCAATCTTTAAGGTAGAGCTAGCGTGAACAACGCTATGTTAATTCAAATGTACTAATGAAAGCTGGCGATAGTACATTTCTTAAAAGAACTAATATCTGAGTATCTGAGACAACAGATTTGTAACCTCGGGCCTATAAGCCAGAGAGAACGTCTTGCAGTCCAGGGGTACCAAACATTGCTTCGGTGGCACTTAATAAGCGATTGCCCCAAAGATTGTCTTCTAAGAAGTCTAGGTCTGCGTAGCGGCTATCGCGCTCCAGGGCAGCCGTGGCTGATTCTATGGCCGCAGGACGATTGATATTGGCAGCATAGCGAGCGGCCGCAATGGCCAGTGTGGGTTCTGGCTCTTCATCGGCCACTTCTAAAGACCGTTCCCACTGCTCAATGGCGGGCTCTAGCTTGCCCATTTCATAGAGCACAAGACCAATATTGTTAATGGCAGGCCAAAACTGTTCGTTGTAGCTCACCGCAGTTTCATACTGGTCAATTGCCTTTTCATAGCGATTGAGCTTGTAGTAAGCGTTACCTAGGTCAAAGTGGGCTCCCGAATTGCCCGGCTCCAGGCTAACGCCCTTTTCTAACGCATTAGCGGCCTGTAGATACTTGGCTTCGCTAAAGTAGGCCGAGCCTAGGCTAAACCAAATAACCGGGTCATCGCTGTTAATGGCTTTAGCATTTTCTAAGGCCGCCACAGCTGCGGCACTGTCGCCAACCTGCAAATGTAAGCTACCCAGCAATGTCAGGATTTGTGGATCCTGGGGGGCCAGCTGGGCCGCCAGCTGAATCCGGGCTAGGGCTTCGTCGTACTGTTGAAACTGGGCCAGCTGGGCTGCCTCTTGGGCCAGGGTGAGCCCGGTGGCCGTCAGCCGCTCTTCGTCTAGGGGCAGCGTGTAGGGTAGCAAGGCCTGGGCATCTACGGCACGGGCCGTCCAGCCACAACCAAATAGGGCAAGTAGCGTAGCGAGGGCGGGACGAGTAAGCCGAGATATGAGCTGATTCATAGGAAATGGGCGGATGGTAAAACTTGGGTAAATCAGGTGCCTGGGCGCACTCAGGACTGTTCCGTAGCCGTTTAGAGTCTGAACTGGGCTATTTTGAGAGCTTTCTTTGATTTATTTCGTTTCTTTTGACTAGCTATCAGTATAGATACACCATTTAAGTGGTTCACGAGCAATTTGATAAATTTATGAAAAGCTCTGTCTAAAGATAGGACATCGTCCCTAGAATCTTGTTTCAAACTCTAGCAAAACTCGATTGCGATCGTCGAAATTGGTCGTACCTCGAATTGTAAACTCGTCCGTCAGTCGATAGCGCAGGTTAAATTCTGTGGGTGTGCTATCGGTCAAGATTTTTACTAGGGATAGGGTGACGTTATTTGTGACATCAAAACCAACTTCGGTGGCGATATCTAGAGTGGAACCACTGTTGTCTTCGCTAGCAAACCGGGAGGCCCCGGTTACGGGAAAGAGACGAAACTCACTGAGATTAAGGGTACTACTGACAAAATCTTGCAAGCGATTGAGTAGGGCCCCCCCAAAGAAATTGATCACCCCCTGGCCTGACTGTAGGGCCGCTATGTAGCTACCGCTCAGCAGGTTAATGATTTCTTGCCTAGAACGTGGTGGAGAACTAGAAAGTTCAATCACCGTGTCACTAATGTCGGAGACAAACAAACTGTCTAGGAGATTACTCGCAGAGCCTTCGTAGTTAGCTCGGATGCGAATGGTTTCTAACCCTGTAGCGCCCTGGAAGGGATCCACCGATGTATCAGCAACCTCAGACGATGCAAATGCTGTCGCTTCCACCACACTACTGCTGCGCTGGGTTTCGGCCACGGAGGTGCGCAGCCGCACGCTAAGGAACGGATCGGCCAGACCCCGTTCTGGAAAAAACCGGGCGATATTATCGCGCCCGGCTAGGCGAAATGTGGTGGTAACAATATTGATGCGACCTGAGCGCAGGCGAATCGTCCCTTCTGGCTCAATGGCTCGAAAGGGTCGCAGCGGCCCTGAGATCCGTAAATCGCCTTCGGCAACAACATTGAGCAGGTTACTTTGCTGGATTTGTAGATTGTCAGCCAGGGTAATTTTAAAGTTTTCAAACCGTGGAATAAACAGAGACACGTCTTGGGCTGGTGCGGGCTCCCCCGTATTACCTTCCCCAAGGAATAGGCTGCCATCGGCCAGTTCTACCACCCCTCCTAGCTGGGGGCCCCCTAAAAACAAACTGCCACCAACAACAACCTGACCGTTTACACCGCCCCGATAGATACCGCGTAACTCTAGATCAATGTCGTCTAGGGTCACGGTAAGTGCCCCTGTGGGATGTAGGGGGGGCGCTAGGGGATCGACAGGGGCCACGTTGTTTGGAACAGCGGTCGTTTCAGGGGCGTTGGGAGCTGCTTCACCCGCTTCAGAGGATTCGGCCTCCCCTCCCAGGGCGGCTAGCTCAAGATTGGTGATCACGGGGGGAAAGCCCAGGGGAAACGCGCCCGCTGCCTGTAGCCGACCGTTGCCGTACTGCCCCTCCAGGGATTGAACAATAATTTGGTTGTTTTCAAAAACGATCCGGCCAGCAAAATCAGTCAGGGGGTCTGGCAGCAAGGGCGATCGCAACACCGCTTCTTGCACATCCATCTCTCCGCTGATGGTGGGCTGTCTTAGGGTGCCACCAATGTCGAGGAACACCCGTCCTTGGCCCGACTCCCAAATCACCTGGTTATTGAGGACATTTAGCAGCGCTAGCCCGTCATCTTCGACATCGATGGTTAGGGCGATGCGGTCATCGCTGGGCTGCACCGTCATAAAGTCAAAGGCATAGGGGATATCACCAATCAGTCTCAGGGGTTGAGAATTATCAACTTGGACCAACTCTCCTAGGAGCAACAGCCGGGCCTCTTCATAGAGAAACAGTCCTTCGGCCTGATCGATCGGCTGATCGTTAATGCTGCCGTTAACTAGGACGACATCGCCCCTCACCGTGGGATTACCAATACCGCCACTAAAGTTTGCGATCGCATTTAACCGCCCCTCTAGCCCTAAGGGCAGATTAAAGATATCGCGCACCGCCGCCATCGGCAGCCGTTCAGCCACCAGCTGCAAACTCGAACTATCCTGCTCCACCAGGGATAGATTACCGGCCAGGTTAACAAACGCCAGCTGCGGCATGCCATCAGCATCGGGGGGCAGCGCCGTTTCCAACCGCAGCGGTTGAAGAATAAGATTGCCATTGGCTAGCTGCCCCTGGGCAATCACCCGATCCGCCACAAACTCCGGCCCCCAGGTCCAGGACTGACCCTCCACATCAAACACAATCTCCGGTAGCTCCTGGGGGGTACCGCTAAGGCGCACCTCGGCATCAAAGCGCCCCTGAATATCAGCCAGGGGCGGAATTGGGCTTTCGGCCTCGGCCAGGGCCACCTGATCCTGGATCTCTTGAATCTCCGATAGCCGCCGCAGCTGATCTAGCAGAGTCACCTGGGCATTGCCCGCTGGCTGAACCGCTAAAATCTCTGGAATTTCCTCAGGAGATGGCGGGTTTTCCAGCCATATTGGCGATTGAAATGTCTGGATCAGATCCTCTAGATCGGTAATGGCCAGGGCCGTGAGCACATCGCGAACATTGCCATTTTCCACAGAAACATTAGCGTTGTAGGCCAGGGTATCTAATTGAACATCACCATTAAAGCGATAGACACTAGGGTCGCTCTCGCCGGTGGCACCGATGGCACAGTCGGTAAACCGTGGTTGACCCTCGACCGCAAGCTGCAAAGAACAGGGATCAATAATCAGCTCTCCTCGCTCTACAAACACGCGCCGATCGCGATAGGCAAGTTGCCCCGTTAGCTGTTGAGCATTGAGATAACCCAACCCAGGCTGAGCAATAAAGAAATCCCCCACCAGGGTTTGGCGGTTAAGATCCACCACCCATTCGCCCTGGGAAGACAGGGTGCCCTGTAGCCCTCCCCCCAATCGGTTTACCACTGGCACCCCCAGGGCCTGAAGTGGCAGGTCTTGCAGGGTGGTGCGCAGCAGATCGCCGTCGGTGCGGCCAACGGCCTGGGCCCCCTGCCAGCTAACGTCAAAGTCAAAGTCACGGGTGGTTTGAAAATTGATGGCGATGGTGTCAGGCCGGCCAGTGGCTACCACCGGTCCATTTTGCCCCACCAAACTCACCGCCAGCCCCGCCTGGGGCTGATAGCTGATGGGGCCTAGCAACACTGGGTCAAAGGCCACCTGATTGACAGCAAACTCCTCTAGCAGGAGGGTCCCGTCCAGCTGGGGATTACTGGGCGTCCCCACTAGCTGACCAGTAAATGAGGCAAAACCACCCACGGGCACGGGGCTGGGCAAGAGTGCCAGGGGATAGCGCTGGGCGTCGAGATCGAGGGTAAACCCACGGATACCCTGGAATTGATTCCCGTCAAATTGGGGAGAGACCACCCCCCGCGCCTGTAGCTGAGCGCTGCTGGCCTGTTCAATCAGCAATTCTTGACCGGTCCAGGCAAAGCGGCTGCTAAGGGGCGCATCAAACCCAGCCAGTTGGGGGGAAAATCCGGCCAGTCCGGCCGAGAAGGTGAGATCACCCTGACCACTGATGTCCGCCAATGTTAAGGCGTCTAAGCGTCCCGCCAGACTCACCGTCCCGCTGGTGTCACCCTGAAGCTGGGAGGCAAACTGAGCCAGCCCCAGGGAATTGAGGGTGGCGGTGGTTTGCCACCCGCCGTTAGCTAGCTCAGCGTTCCCCTGCACAGACCCGTCAGCCAGCTGTAGGCTGTAGTCCCCCATGGCCAAAATGTTGTCTAGGGAGGCCCCCTGCAAAGGTCCGGCTAAGGCCACATCGGCATTGAAATTACCCGGTGGGATTTGGGCAATTCCCAACGCTTGCAGATCAATATTGTTGGCAACAATATCGGCTTGCCAGCTATCGCGGCCAACGTCGCCCTGACCAGTCAGGGTACCGGTGCCCACCTGTATCTGGGCCTGGGGAATAGACAAACCGCCATCGGCAAAGATCGCGGTGGCGGTGGCGGGATAAATTTGCCCACCGTAGGCCAGGGTGGGGGCCTGCAGATTGATTTGAGTCTTTAGGGCATCGGGGGGACCAACAATGGTGGCGGTGGCCCCTACGATGCCTAAGGTAACCGGCAGTTGTTCCACATCGTAGAGAGCTGCGATCGCATCCCCCGACACATCCGTCGCCGCAATCTCAAAATCCAGCTCCGGCGGGCCACCTGCCGCCAAGTTGGCCAGGTTTAGCACACCGCCGCCCGTCACCTGTCCCCCCAGCTGCGGGGTGGCAGTGACCTGGGTAATGGTCACCACATCCAACACGTTCTCAATGCGATCGCTCTCTAGCACCACATTGGCATTAAGCTCATCGAGCACCACCCGGTCAATCGTCACCGGGCCAATGGCAGCCACATCGGCAGAAAATTTAGGCTGTAGAACGGGACCGGTAATGGTCACATTGCTATCAAATACGCCGCTGAGGACAATGGGGGGCTCTACCTCGGCTCGCTCCAACAGCTGGGATAAGTCCACATCGGCCACCTGGGCCACCAGATCATAGTCACCGTTCCAGTTAATGGTGCCCGTGGCCGTAGCCGCCAAGTCGGCGTAGCTTCCCCGAACCCGGTCGAGGGTAATGGTGGTGCCTTTAAATCGGGCCGTGGCATTAATGTCATCAATGACGTTGCCCCAGGGTCCAGTACTGGGCAATGAGGTCAGCTGCAGTTGACCCTTGTTTACGCTGCCGGCACCATCCACCGTAATGGGCTGATCGGGTAAAAATGAGACGGTCCAGTTACCACTGACGCGACCTGCTGTGGCGGCGATGGGCAAATTTTGCTGCCCCATGGTAGGCAGCAGGAAGGCCATGGCTGCGTCCGTGGCCACCCCGTCAGCCGTCACCCCCAGGGTAATTTCTTGCTGGATGGGCTGGTCGTCATTCCCCGATGCCACGGGTACCACCGCACCGGTTATTTCCAGATCTCCCCCCGAGGGCGCTGTGGTCGTGGCATCAAATTCTATCCGCTGGCTATCGCGACCGGCGACCTGCACGGGTTCAATCGCCACCAACCCATTTAGATCGCTCAGCAGCAGCGGCGTGGGCTCCTCTCCATCCGCGGGCAGTGGCACTAAGGTGATCGCACTATCCACCACCTCAATATCATCCATCCGCACCTTAATCAGCGGTTCTTCAGGAGGCGGTTCAAACGTGGGCACATCGATGCCGAGCCAGCCGTCATCGGGGTGCTGCTCTAAGTAACCGGCGGCCCCAGTCAGCTGTAGGTCGATCTCCAGCTCACGGTCAAACAAAACCTGTAGCGGATTAAAGCCCACTTCCACGGCCTCTGCCGTGACATAGGTGGGGTCCGTTTCCGTCGCACTGAGTTTGGATTGCCCCACACGCAAACCATTCCATGACAAACCTTCCAGGTCTCCCAGTTCTAGCTGACGTTCTAACAGAACCGATAGACGCCGCTCGAGTAGCGGCGTCAGTCCACGGTTAATAAATAGCCAGGCTCCGATAACGGCTACAGTCCCCACAATTAGGGTACCGGCCCCCAACGTAATGGCTGCTGTTTTCCAAAATCGCCGACCTTCAGGAGGTCTATCTGCATTGGGCGAAGTCATGGGGGCATGGAACTACGTGCGCGACTACTCTAACAAACTTCCATCAAAGATTTTTGGAATGCTTAACTAAACTCCCACTGCCACCCCGTCGCTCCTAGGATCGCACGCTCCCAGTAAATAATCATCTAAAACCTGAATCATATGGGCATGGCCCATGGCCTCACACCAGTCTGCTTCAATTTGCAGCTGGTGTCCCCGCTGCCGCAGGGCGTTGCGAACCGCAGGCTGAATGCGTCCCTCCAGGGCCAGTCGGGCGGTGGATTCGCCCCAGGTTCGGCCCCAGCGCCAGCGGGGTAAATTTATCGCCGTCTGGATATCCAGCCCCAGGTCTAAAACCCGAGTGAGCAGGGCCACCTGGGTTTGGGGCTGGCCTTCCCCACCCATGGTGCCAAAGACCAGGTGGGGTTGCCCCTGGCGCAGGGCCATGGCAGGAATCAGGGTTTGGAGCGGGCGCTTGTTTGGGGCGATGCCGTTGGCATGGTGCGGGTCGGGAGAAAAGATGGCTCCCCGGTTGTTGAGGGCAAACCCTAAGCTGGGTGGCACAACACAGGCACCATAGTCAAAGTACAGACTCTGGAGCAGTGAAACGGCGTTGCCCTGGCCATCCACAACGGCGGCGTAAATGGTGTCCCCCCCCATGGCGGAGCGGTGGTCGGCCGTGGCCTGCTGCAGATTTAGCCGAGGGCGTAGCTGGTCGGCATAGGGCTTAGCAATCAGCTCCTGGACCGGACTATTGGTAAAGGCGGGGTCACCCACCCAGCGGTCGCGATCGCAAAACGCCAGCTTGGTTGCTTCTACCATCAAATGGTAATAGTCCGCTGGCTCAAGGTTGGCAATGTCATAGGGTTCAATCAGGTTCAGCATCTGCAACACCGACAGCCCTTGGGTATTGGGCGGCAGCTCATAGACGGTGTGCCCTCGATAGGTAGTGGTGATGGGCTCCACCCACTCAGATTGATGCTGGGCAAAATCCTCTAACCCTAAAGGACTGCCTAGGGGGGCCGCATAGTCCACAATCGCCTGTGCGATCGCACCCCGATAAAAGGCATCTGTGCCATCAGCGGCCAATATCGTTAGCACCCTAGCCAGGGCCGGATTTTTTATCACAGTGCCAACAGGGTTGCCAGCCTTACCGTCAGCCCTGTTGGCAGCGGACTGGGTTGCCAAAAACGTGGCAGCGGCTCCCGGATCTTGAGTCAGCAGGTCCCGATCTTTGCAGGTCCAACGAAACTGGGATGACGACAGGGGGTAGCCATTTGCCGCCAGTGAGATCGCAGGCTCAAGGAGTAAGGCCCAGGGCAACTGACCAAATCGCTGGTGGGCCTGCCACCAGGCATCCACCGCCCCCGGCACCGTAATCGCCGCGGCGGCTCCCCGCTGAACTATCTGATGTGAGCCATGTCCCAGGGCAGCGGCGGAACGCCCCGAACCATTAAGACCGTGGACGCTACCGGCGGCCCCATCATAAATGAGCCACAGGCCATCGCCCCCCAGACCATTCATGTGGGGGTAGGTGACCGATAGGGCCGCGCATAGGGCGATGGCCGCATCTACAGCGTTGCCACCCTGTTGCAATATTGATTGACCGGCTTTAGATGCCACCGTATGGGGCGACACCACCATGCCAGCGGCTCGATTAGCCGTCACCGGCTTGGGTATGGGGGCAGACACCATAGGGAAAACGGGCAGTTAGCCTAGTAGTTGCCCTAACCCAACCGATATCCAAACCCACGCACGGTTTTTAGATACTGAGGCTTGCTGGGGTCTTCCTCTAGCTTTTCTCGGAGCCAGCGAATGTGGACATCCACTGTTTTGTTATCCCCCATAAAGTCATACCCCCAGACGCGGTCAATAATCTGATCGCGGGACCACACTCTCCGGGGTCGGCCCATAAATAGCTCTAGAATCTTGAACTCTTTTGGCGATAGGTTTAGTTCAACGTCGTTTAAGTAGGCGCGGCACTCGTTGGGATGTAGCGTAATTCCCTCAAACCGTAGTACGGAGCTGTCTTCCGCCGTTGCCTTTGACTGATAGCGACGCAACAGCGCTCGGCAGCGGGCAATCAGCTCGCGCATACCAAAAGGCTTAGACAAATAGTCATCGGCCCCAACTTCCAGACCGACCACCCGATCCATTTCAGTCCCCTTGGCACTGAGGATCAAAATAGGTACATCCAGACCACGGTGCCGTACCAAACGGCAGAGATCTAGACCGTTCATGCCCGGCAGCATCAAATCTAAAATCACCAGGCTAATATCTGGGATGGCCTCTTTGCTGCCATCGGCTGACCCTAAGAGCTTTTCCAACGCCGTTGGTCCATCAGCCGCCACTACGATTTCAAACCCTTCTTCAGCAAGGGCTAGCGCGACCGTTTCTCTAATTAGCTCTTCGTCTTCAACGACTAAGACTCGCCCCAAACCTATACGCAACGAGGACTGGACAGGAGCTAACCCACTAGAAACCATGGCCATATTGTTTGTTGCCTTCATTACCTCTATGGTTGGATTCTATCAGGGATATTGCCATCCAAAACTCTGTTTGAGGGAATCATGTTCAGTAATTTTGACTACGTAATCCCGCCTACAGAGAAGACTTTGGACAACACAAATTTGAACTTTTCACCGTTTGCCTCCATCCAATCAGGCTTACGGCATTAACTAAATTTTTATCTTCTTGAGACGTTTATACGCAATCCTGTCTGCTTAGACAGATATTTGCCACAGCTAGGGTGAGCCAGTTTGTGAATATGCCATTACATAAGGCAGAGCATAGATCAGGTATGGCAGTCAGGTACAGCTCAGGACGGTATTCAGATATGACCGCTGCCCAGGGCCACCTGCCTAGGGCCACCTGCCCAGGGCCACTGATAACTGGCTAGGGCCACTGATAGGTGGCTCGACCATACAGCTCGGTAAGTGTGGTGAACTGCTGACACACGGTGGGGGTTAGCAGGGACGTGTCAAATCGCCACTCCCAGTTGCCCTCCCCCAGACCGGGGGTGTTCATGCGGGCTTCGGTCCCGAGTCCGAGGAGATCCTGTAATGGAATGATGGCCAACGTAGCCACGGAGGATAAGGCCAGACGAATCATAGCCCAGTGGACTGACTCTGGCCCCAGGGCACCGACAAACGTGGTTAAGCGCTGTTTTTCGTAATCATTGGCGTGGTTATACCAACCAACGGTGGTGTCGTTGTCGTGGGTACCGGTATAGATCACAAAGTTGCGATCGCAGTTAAACGGCAGATAGGGATTGCGATGGTCTGAACCAAAGGCAAACTGCAAAATTTTCATACCTGGGAAGTCAAATCGATCCCGCAGCGCCTCCACCTCAGGCGTAATCACCCCCAGGTCCTCCGCCAAAAAGGGTAGCTTGCCTAACACAGCTTCAACCCGTTCAAATAGTGGTACCCCCGGCGCCTCAATCCATGAGCCATTCAACGCGGTCTCTTCCCCTTCTGGGACGGCCCAGAAAGATTCAAACCCCCGAAAGTGGTCGATGCGAATTTGATCCACATAGGCCAGTGAGGTTTTGATCCGCTGGAGCCACCAGTCAAACTGAGTTTCCTGGAGAACCTCCCAGTTATAAGTAGGGTTGCCCCACAGCTGACCGGTTTCACTAAAGTAGTCCGGCGGTACCCCCGCCATCTGGGATGGCTTTAGGGTTTTCGCATCAATCATAAAATTCTCAGGGAACGCCCACACATCGGCACTGTCGTGGGCCACGTAGATGGGCATGTCACCAATAATTTGAATGTGACGCTCGTTGGCATAGGCCTTGAGGTCAAACCACTGGCGGCAGAACTCAAACTGTAAAAATTTCTGCAAAAAGATAGTATCGGCCAGTTTGGTGCGCCAGGTGTCCAGGGCCTCTGGCTCCCGGGTGGCAATCGCCGTATCCCAATCACTCCAGCTGGCCCCACCATTGGCATCCTTGAGGGCCATAAACAGACTGTAGTCCTCTAACCAAGATGCCTGGGCCTGGCAAAATTCTTGAAACGCGTTGGACTCGGCAGGCTTAAAGTTTTGGGCAGCAAGTTTTAACAGCCCCAACTTATAGGGAATCACTCGGTCATAGTCCACCCGCTGGGTGGAAAAATTTGGCACCTCCGCCAGGTCGGCCTCGGACAATAACCCCTGCTCCGCCAAGGCATCTAAGCTAATCAACAGTGGATTGCCCGCCATGGCCGAATAGCACATGTAGGGAGAGTTGCCATGGCCCGTTGGCCCCAGGGGCAAAATCTGCCAGAGCTGCTGTTTAGACTCTGCTAAAAAGTCAACAAATTCGTAGGCCGTCTTCCCCAAATCCCCAATGCCATAACGACCGGGCAGCGACGTGGGATGAAGCAGAATACCGCTAGCTCTGGTGAAGGACATGGTGGAGAAGTGAGTAATAAGGGGTGTTTGTGGGGGACCCTGGGCGTTACTGAAGCTTTCACAAGGTCTTGGCTTTAATCTAGGCCAACTGACTTTAGCATGGTTATTCGATGCTATACCGTCCTGTTAACACACCCTATGGACTACCGAAATCCCGCCCCCACCGTCGACATTATTATTGAGATGACTGACCGTCCCCATCGTCCCATTATTTTAATTGAGCGATTAAATACGCCCCTGGGCTGGGCCTTGCCCGGTGGCTTTGTCGACTATGGTGAATCGGTGGAAACAGCCGCGATACGCGAGGCCCAGGAAGAGATTGGCCTCACGATTGAACTATTGGAGCAATTCCATGTGTATTCAGACCCTAGCCGCGATCAGCGTAAGCACACCATTAGTATTGTATTTTTAGCCACGGCCACGGGAAATCCAACCGCTGGGGATGATGCCAAGAACTTCAAGATTTTTGACCTGTGGGAGCTGCCCAAAAACCTCTGCTTTGACCATGACAAGATTTTGCAGGACTATTGGCTTTATCGGCACTATGGTCGGCGACCGCTGGTGTAGCTGGACGGGGGCTGGGCTCAGCTATGTTAGTGACGAATGGGCCTTAGCAAAATTCTCAACCTGAGCCCAACCGTCAGATCCCAATGGAAATCCGTAGTTTATGCAACGCCCTGTTACCTTAGATTTAAGGCAATCTTTAAGCTATCAGTGACTTTGCAGCAAATTACGTGGACTAGATAGTATCTTATCCCTTAAGGAATAAACGAGTAGAGTTCAACTCTGCCGTTTTACTATGCTGCTGTGTCACTTTATCGTTAGACAATGCACCCCCGGATCGACACGTTGGCCATGTTCTCTACGTTTGCTACGTTTGCTGGGGATCGATTTGATACGTGGAGATCGAGCCCGCCACTGGCAAGAAGCATGCAAAAGGTGCTGCTTCAAAGTAATGTGCCAGATAAGTCAGAACAATTTTGGGCGCTCTATTGGTTTCGGCTGAGACATGATCATCCCAATGCCCCCGGTCACCTGTGGGCTTATTTGCAAGAGCCGTGCTTTTGGGCAGCCGAGAATATCACTCGGCGCTTTACAACGGTGCAATGTTCACCAGCGGATGGGTTCCAGATTGCGATCGCAAACGTAAACCGTATTCTCAATGGGTATGATCCTGACTTTGGCAGTAGCCTCAAGGCCTATGCCCACAAAGCTTTTGGCAACTGTATCCGCGACCAGCTGCGGCAGCAGCAGGAAATCAACATCAGCAGCGACTGGGGGTTGTTGCGTCGGGTCAGTCAAACCCAGCTCACCCAGGCACTCCTGACAGCCGGATTTGTCCAACTAGGGGCCTATATCCTGATTTGGCAATGCTTTAAGGCCATCTGCATCCCCGACCTTAGCCGCAGCACAGCCCGCGGCTTGCCGCCCCCGAGCCCACAACAATTTGAGGCCATTGCAAAACGCTATAACCAGATGTGTCAAGGGCTCTCACCAGAACTTGCCACCGTCGATATGGGTACCCAGGATGTTGATACCCAATGGTTGGCCATGGAGCTGAGCAAGCTGGCAACCATCGTTAGAAACTACCTAAACCCGACGGTTGTTTCCCTAAACCAGCCCCAATATGACGATCACTCTGGCGAAGAACCCGTCAATATGTTGGCTTCAGATAGTACCCCGATGGCAGAGTTAGTGGCCTCTGAGGACAACGGTCAGCAGCAGCAGTGGATGCAGCAGATCAATCAGGTTTTGAAAGCTGCGATCGCAGATCTTGATGCCCCCAGTCACAACCTGTTAGTTCTTTACTATCAACAGAAACTGACCCAAACAGACATTGCCCATCAGTTACATAGTCAACAATATCAAGTGTCTCGCAAACTCCGCCGCATTCGCCAGCAGCTCCTGCTTAAGGTAGCCACCTGGGGAAAAGAGACCCTGCATATCTCCCCAGAGTCCGCCATATTAGGCAATGTCAGCGAGGTCATCCATGAGTGGTTGCAGGACCACTACTCGCTGGAACCGCCGGAGGTATCGGAATGAGCTTGCTATTAGATAATCCTGTTCAACCTGTTTTAAAAATGCCAGCAGCACCCGCCCAGTGGCAGCGCTGCAAAAGCATGGCAGATCCAGCCGCTCGCTGGCGACTTTACTTACATCAACTTGGGTTAACCGCCCTGATGACCTGGTGTCAAGAAGAATTTGAGGGACCTGTCTTACCCTGGCCCCATGCGGCTCCGTTTGACAGTTGGCATGTTGTTGACGGTTTGGCGCTGCAGTTAGGCGACACCCGCATCGTCGTTATATTGTCGGAAGCCATCGATGCAGCCGAGCTACAGGTGCCCCAAGAATGGGTTGACCTACGGGACTGGTCCGCCGATTACTACATTGCGGCCTACGTTGATGTTGATGAAGAGCAACTGGCGCTGTGGGGCTATGGGACCTACGACCAGATCAAAAACCAGGGCACCTATAACCTGGCGGAACGCACCTATTCGCTAAAAGATACGGAGCTAGTGCAAGATTTTTCCGTCTTTTGGGTGGCGCTACAGCTGGCCCAGCCTAGCTATCTGGCTCCCGACCCGCTGCCCGATTTGCCCGCCCCCCAGGCCGAGGGCCTGCTTCAGCGGCTGGTCAGTGCCCCAGACCCCAGACTGACATTGCCCATCAGCCAATGGGGAGCCCTACTGTGCAATGACCACTGGCGGCAGCAGCTATACCAGCAGCGGCTAAGCCTCTCCCCCGTCAGCATAGAAGACTGGCTCAATCAAATCTATGAACAAGGGTGGCAGCCCATAGAAGAATTGCGTCCCCAAGCCTCAGCGTCAAGGTTTCGTTCGGCTGCCAGCGGTACCGCCGTACTCACCTGTGGTAAAAAAATTCTGCTCAACGCCACCCCCGATGAGCTACTGCTGATGTTTAGCGTAGATATTGAAGCCAGTAAACGGCGCAACATTCGCATTCAGCTCCATCCCTCTGGCGACTCTCTACTCCCCAATAATGTTGTTCTTGCCCTAGAGCTGTCGGAAACGGGAGAGCTCCTCAAAACGGTCAAAGCAGGGATACAGGATGACTTCATCCAAATCCCCCCCTTTCGCTGTTCTGCCGGTCAGCGACTCAGGGTTCATATTCAACTAGCCGACAGCATGTGCCAAGAGGAATTTATTAGCTAAACCGTTAGCTAACGGAACCCCGGGCAGCCATGGCCTGTCTCAGCTGCTGCTCTAGCTGT
>ERZ1740065.108-NODE-108-length-36077-cov-11.835795_pt1 | contig 36077 bp, 29 predicted proteins | sample MGYA00581738_ERZ1740065 | MGnify/ENA primary metagenome ERZ1740065 (study PRJEB43018, sample SAMN04849749) | marine metagenome | isolation source: floating plastic debris | place: Pacific Ocean | collected 2008-09-01 | study: EMG produced TPA metagenomics...
GGGGGGGGGTGGGTGGAGGGAGGCAGGCAGTTGAGAGTTCAGCATTATTAGCTTGCTTTGGAGAACTTATGCTCTCACCATCAATTCAAGATGCTCGCAAAAAGAACCACTAATTTACTCTTGTTTGAATGCAGCTCGCAAACAAAAAACCTATTCATCTGCGTGAAATGGTCAGCTTAGTGCCTGGGCAGAAGACAGTTGGGTATAGAGAACAGAGAGACTAGGTTATTTATGAACCTCTACTTGTACTGGCTGCAAATGTTGATAACATGAGGAGCGAGCTGTAATACGTCTATACAACCAGGCTAAAGAATACTAGCTGAGTTGGCAGTGAGTGAATGATCTCGAAATGGCATCCAAATATCACAGCCTGGCAGTCTGTGCTTACTGCAACCTAGACTGGCTATCTTAGGACATGCTGCACTAATTTAATGACTTCAGACACTATAGCTAAAAGTCTGATACATAACTAAATACAAGTGGATAGGCTGAGAAATGAATGATACGAAACTAACCAGCTGTGCTCGGCCCAAACAGGTGGTTACTGGTCTATCAGTGATGGTTGTACACACACACCAGTAGTATAGATGGGAAATATCACTCGAGGAAAACAATGATGGTGGTGATTTGAAATTCTCTGACTGCCGTGCGGAGACAGTAAGGGCACTCGTATATACGCTACAGTTGAGGGCCGATGGCTACTAATTGAATTGTTTAGTCAAATATACTAGCTGGCAGAATTTCAGAAACTAACATTAAATTGTTTCAGCTGAAACTTGTTCGTACCGAGCAGACAATACCAGTGTATTCTCATTCACAAGTACGATTCTCGAAGAGGAGTTGATGGAAGCTCGACCAACCTGATAGATCGCCCTGTATTCCTGACAAATATCTTGTGAATACTTGTCTCCTGGCCAGCAGCAAATCTAATTTCCACTACCTCTACTCCGGTAGGTTTCTATGTAAAATAAACCAGTGTCGTAACTAGTAAATCACGTCATCACGAGTACAGTGAGGACAGATATGACTAACATTACTGTAAACCAATAGTATGAAGTCTTTGAGTAAGCTCAGAGTGTCTTATCTATCAAATATACGCTCAACAAGTGACGAATTCGACCAGTGTTAGTAATAATCTCTAAAACTTTTAATTAGCAATTTGAATACAGCAGCACAACAAGAATTAGCCAAGACTACGTGACACAGGTAAATTAGCAGGTGGTTGATCAAACATCGTTGACGATTGAGGTGCAGTGGTGGCCTACCGCATTAAAATACTAGTAGCCCGCATCCTACATGAGACTGAGCGAGATGCTTCGATTCTACAGTGAAGCTAATTCAATATCGACTGTTATGATAAAGTAAAAGGCGGAGAATAACTGAGGAATCGATAAGAAAACACCGAGTTATGATTTTTAGTCCCACTTACTTCCATTGTGACCCATATAATCGACCTGACCAATGGGCGTTGGCAAGGACGGTACTACGATAAGGAAGATGGGACAACTCCGAATCAATTTTGCACCAGAAACAGTCGACGCGCTACCGTATTTTTGTACAGAATGGTATTGCACGACATTGCATTGAATGAATAATCTTCGATTGCGTGCAACTGAGTGCTGATTGATGTAACCAGAGCCCTATACGGCTCTGGATGTTACTAATACATGTAGTACAGTATGATAGTGTTCTGACAAACGGACGCAGTTCATTTACTGCCCATCAATCTCAATGAAATCATCCTTTTCAAACAACAACCAGCTTCTATTCCATTTATGATCACTAGAACCAAGGCCTTCCTCTTTGCTAGAACTACAGAGATGGACCGGCCTCGACGAGTACGAATACAAGGTGCTACTTGGGCATTAGCAGGCACACATGACACACTCATTTCTTTACTTCCTTTCCCCAGTTCAGGTTGGGATAAGAGTTAGATGATACTACAGACACCAGGGATACAATGTTGCCCATTCTATCTGAAAAAATTTATTTGAGATCAGAGTATTCCTAGTATGCAGTGAACAACTCCTTTGGTTGGTTAGTGGCCCTGAAAAGGGCCGGGTGCGTGTGCACTAAAATCTACTTGGAGCTCGTGTACTTGGTGACGGCTTTGGTTCCTTCAGAGACGGCGTGCTTAGCCAACTCTCCTGGGAGAATCAGACGGACAGCAGTCTGGATCTCACGACTGGTAATGGTGGATCTCTTGTTGTAGTGTGCTAGTCGGGAGGCTTCGGAAGCAATACGCTCAAACACATCGTTGACGAAGCTGTTCATGATGCTCATTGCTTTGCTGGAGACACCAGTGTCAGGATGAACTTGCTTCAGCACTTTGTAGATGTAGATACCATAACTCTCCTTCCTTTTCCTCTTTTTCTTTTTGTCGCCAGTTCGAGCTGCTTTCGCTTTTCCAGCTTTCTTCGCTCCTTTGCTACTCACTTTGGGAGGCATATCGTCGGTCAGTATTAGTACGATGTATACTAGAATACCAGTACTGCGCGAGCAGGCTGGTATTTATACTCCAGCGTATGCAAATTAGCAAGTTGACGAACTACGACTGTGATTGGTCAGTACAAACGTCTAATCGTAAGCGGACGGCATAGTGATGCATTATCTTGTGCGTCCTTTGTACGGATATGCTTTAGAAGCTAGTTATGAGCTATTAGCTATACTATACCCTCTCTTTTCTCTACTCGCAACAAATTATGGAAGCGATTGGTCTCAATGGCCATCTTCGATTCTAAGGACGAACAACAACTCACAATGGATTGGTCTTAGTTAAGCGGAGAGCTCATGCGGTGGAAAACGCTCTTATTTGGTGCCGTCATATACTGTCAAGTTACGCTAGTAGTTGTACTCTATCTATCATAGCACTGAATGAAAAATAGAAATTATTGACTTTCATCTGATTAGAAAATTGACATTTTCAGAGTGCACGTATACATCATATATTTTATTGGGATGGGATTCATTGAGCGCAAGCCTCAGAGTAGTAGTAGCAGCAGCAGTAGTAGTAATAGTACACGTACCAGGGGCGGCGCCAGCTATTGGCGGGTAGTGCAAACAAATTTTTGATGAGCAATTTGAGGTTTTTTGGTAAGGATATGACACCACTGTATTGAGTAGTCTGCAGTATTTTGACTTCAGTGCCATTTTGCCATAGTGCAGGAGGGTGTCGCTGTGATACCAGCTGGGATTCTTTATCTCAGGTGGTCTGGTTTGGACTCGTTGCTGTATTTCTTCACACTCTAGGTTCTCTAACTACAGTCAACCTCGTAGCGCACTAGTACTAGTACGCTGATGGATGAAGGCCTGTCAACACAAATCTCATCAACTACTTTTCAATAAGGGGATATGGGAGATTAGTGATACGATGGTTCCTTTCTCCTTCTCTTCCACTCCATCCACCTTCCCACTTTCCCTCCAACTCTGCTGTCATCTTTCTCTCCTGGTCTATTGTCATCCCTCTCTCCTATTCGCCTGTCACTCCTGTCGTCCCTCTCCTGCCCTCCCTCTCTCCTACTCCCCACCCTCACTCTTTCATGCCCTCCCTCTCTCCTACTCCCCACCCTCACTCTCTCATGCCCTCACTGTCTCCTACACCCCACCCTCCCTCTTTCCTGCTTATCACTGAAGGAGGCATTCTTCAACATGCTGTTGTACATCATTGCTCACTAACAGCTACAGTGGTGGCAGTGCTCCTACTAGTGCTACTAGTGCTACTAGTGCTAGTAGTGCTATATGCTAGTCATTGTGATAGCCGAGTGTCTAGACCAGCTCCTGCGTGCTAGGATCCAACTGAAATGGCTCCAGAACATACACATCACTTGTCTGACCGTCATAGTGGTAGTTACTATTGCCAGTGAACAGGCAGGCCCAGCATCCAGCAGTATTATCATAAGCAACAGCGAGATGGAGCGTTGTTGGACTGACGGTGAGAGAAGAATTAAAGTTAGTGATACTAATGATACGGATCTTGTTCGGGTGGGAGGGAAGGTCACCCCTAGACCCTGGAGGTTCACGCATCGAGATACTACACTAGTGACTATGACTAAGACTAGTCGGCCACCTGGGGTATCAGGGATGTACTATTGTGGGGAGAACAGCTAAGTTGGGGAGGCTGTAGAGAAGAGCTGCCGGTGGCACCTGAACATGCACCAGTTCACTCAACTCGCAATACTGGGGTCCTAGTCTAGGCGAATAGCTTGTAGAACATAACTCATCATGAGAGTTGGTGGCCCTGAAAAGGGCCGGGTATAAGGTTGAACTAAAATTAACCGCCGAAGCCGTAGAGCGTGCGTCCTTGTCTCTTCAGTGCGTAGACCACATCCATGGCAGTGACAGTCTTCCTCTTGGCGTGCTCGGTATATGTGACGGCATCCCTGATGACGTTCTCGAGGAACACTTTCAACACTCCTCGGGTTTCTTCATAGATAAGTCCAGAGATTCTCTTCACTCCACCTCTGCGGGCCAGACGTCTGATTGCTGGCTTCGTGATACCCTGGATGTTATCACGCAACACCTTCCTGTGACGCTTGGCTCCTCCTTTCCCCAAGCCTTTACCTCCTTTTCCTCGTCCAGACATGACTTCGATGGATGTATAGTGCGTACTGAGTTACCGACGTACTATGAATGACTCCCAACAGTACGCTATTCAGTATTAGTAACTTAGAAGCGGACCACTTAGAGAGCAATGTACGGTTGAACGTCGGCATCTTAACTATAGTCATTTGTAACAACAAATACTTAACATATGGGTTATGAAAGGTGGATTCTCAGGATAAACAGATTTTATGCACTGCTCTATAATTTAATATGTGAGTGGCTTCATATTGAATCTGAATTCACTGGTAAATACGATCCGAGTGCTGAAGAAATCAGCTGTTGTTAAGTTATTGAGTTGACCTAGATACAGTTAAACCAATAGTAGTATCCGGACTCAAGTTTCCTATATAAATAGCGCGCACACCTGTTCATAACGTACAGCTACTACACGATGGCTCGAACAAAGCAGACTGCGCGTAAATCAACTGGAGGGAAAGCTCCCCGAAAGCAACTTGCCACCAAGGCAGCTCGCAAGAGTGCTCCCGCCACTGGTGGTGTGAAGAAGCCCCACAGGTACAGGCCTGGTACTGTTGCCCTTCGAGAAATTCGAAGGTACCAGAAGTCGACTGAACTGCTGATAAGAAAACTCCCCTTCCAGCGACTAGTACGTGAGATCGCGCAAGACTTCAAGACTGATCTACGCTTCCAGAGCACAGCTGTCATGGCGCTTCAGGAGTCTAGCGAGGCTTATCTGGTTGGTCTCTTCGAGGATACTAATCTCTGTGCCATCCATGCCAAGAGAGTCACCATAATGCCCAAAGACATCCAGCTGGCAAGACGTATCCGTGGAGAACGTGCTTAGGTGTGCCACCATCCCCCACTGGTCCTTTTCAGGGCCACCACAGTTCAAAGAGAGTATGTTTCGTGATTATACAGTTGTATTGGGATTGTAAGAACTACTGATATATGGGGATAGGGTCGCATCTCTCTCATCCACTCTGGTCTTTGAGCATGTCCTAAAAATAATGATGACCACTGATGTTGCATGCAACTATATTAGGGTAATGTGTGCTGCTCACTGATGTACATACCTTGGGAAGGTAAATGTCGCTGCTGCAGTCGCCTCCTGGGTACCGGACTTCATGTGCCAGTACTGGTCCATCAGGCTCTGCTCCGAAATCAACAAGAAATCTCTCGTTCACACTCAGTCCTCCTTTATCAGTATCCACATCAACCTGGATCATGGTACTGCCGTGCCTAGCAGCAGAAATGCAATTGTCAAGTACAGGCTGGATAGGCAGAGGACTAATGAGTAAGCCCTCACTCCATTAGGCCTGGGTAGAACTGCTTGTCCCAGGGCGATAGCAGAGAGTCCGTGACATATAGTCTCTTGCCATCAAGGCTTAGCTGTATCATCTGTGGACCCCCCACCAGCTTACGACCTTGAACTACTCTAGGTTCAGGCTGATCATCCATGTCTTTGTCGGCCACTACTGTCACACCACTTCCTTTAGTGATCGAGCCACCAAGCCACACCTTCAGCGATATATTACAACTATGTGGCTTAGAGTTGTCTGCCCTTGGTCTGGATACTTGATGGCTGATATATTAATAGTTGTTAAGTTGTAGAGACCAGATCCACACTATATTGTCCTACTATAGCATGCAGCTATTACCTGACCGACGAGTTTCGGGTTTTTTGTGTCTGTGATGTTGTATTGTCGGATATCCCCTTGAATCCAGTTGGAGAAGTAGAGGAAACGGTCGTCCATTGACACCAGGATGTCCGTGATAAGTCCTTCACATCAACAGAAACATCAGTGCATTCAGATATATCCTTGTATCGACTCAGCCATTAGACAGGAATCCTTGTATTACCTGGCATGTCTGGTAGGGCCCACCCTTCAACTTTCTTAGGATTGACTGCTATGACAGGCTCTGCCTCCCATTTCCCATCCTGTTTAAAACGGGAATACATTTTGTGTGCGCCTCAGTCGGAGGATTGTCATCTACAGAGTGAGCCAGTGCTAATCTCACTTCATTCATTGCGAATCGATAGATACTGCTAGACAGGGCGCAGCCCACAAAGCCTACGGCCTTGTCAGGGTCATGCAGGAATCGTATTTCAAGCGGGATCAGTCCCTTCTCCCCAAGGTCAATGGAGTACTGATACTTCTTATCCTGGAAGTCCCATACATGCATTGTCCTCCCATAATCTGCATCATGCAAATCACAGTCATTAGCCGAGGCCAATAGATCATCAGGAGTACACAACTCCAAGAGTGAGTAATTTCTGCTAACCAGTGGGTACTTCGGCTGGGTTGAAGCCCTTCCAGAAGCAGCATGGACTCCCGTACTCAGTACTGATTAGTGTGTTGAACTTGTACTGGTACCAGAAGTCATAGCCAAACTTTCTGTCATCTTCTGGAGAATTCCAAGCACCCTTCACTTGCCAAGACGAGCCGTCCAGCACAACAAATCCACCTATAAAACACTATTTAGTTACTGTGTTCTTTCATACATATTTTTGTGAAGTAGAGCTGGTAATCATCTAAAGTTCAACGGTGAGACAACTCTTTAGGCACACCTTTAGCTTTGTCATTTACGTCTCCCATTGTGCTGATCAGTACATCGCCAGACTTCATGCAGTGAGCAGTATGTGGCCTCGAATAGCCCAGGTTCTTCAGCTCCTCTGGCTCCACAACCTAAGTTTTTAGACGTCTAAACTGTACATGTAAATCAATTTCCTACATGCTAGAGAGGCTTCCTCCCTCCATTGTCTGTAACGAAACTTCATATCCATCATCATATATGCTAAGCTATCCATCACCTATTATACACCTGCATTCTACACTACAGTACAGTGTGATACAACATAGTCCATGAAGAACAGCAGATTTTAAAGTATGTAGGAGAAGACAACTCCAGTTGTGGTGTTAGAGCAAACCCTATACTTACAGCATGATGTTTTGGCTGTAAAGGAACACTGGTATCTATGATGTAGATCCTGCTGGAGCCCAATGATGGCATGATGAGCTTGTCCCTCCTAGCGGTGGGTACTCCATGACAGCTGGCGCAGGTGTTCCAGCCAGTATGGTGCAGCTCGTCATTGTCATGGAGCATAGGAAGCCGATGGACCACCTGTATATGTAAAGGGTCTGGTCATGCCTCCAAATAGCTTGTTGAGAGAGGGGGAAGGGGGAATAAAATAGGTCATCTATTATGACCGACCTATATAACAGCTGCTGTTGATGACCTACTAAAGTTTTCCATGTGTGTAAATCAGTACCAGGTGTACCCATTCAAATCAATTTGATATAATCAGCCCAGCAAAAGTATGAGAAGCAACAATCCTATGGTGTGATAGACTCCTATGGTGCGATAGACTCTGGGAACTCACTAGGAGCAGTGATGGAAAAAAGTTAGTTATAAGAAGATGGCCGACCAGACACAGTAAGTCTTTACAAACAGCCAGCCGCAGGTGATGTAGACGTGACTTTGGACAGATGTGTATTAGGTGAGTAAAAAACTTGGCTCCAGTTCTCCAAACGTCTATCTACCACATAGGGATAGGACAGGAGGAGAGAAGTTGAGGAGATAGAGAGGGGACAGAGGAGATAGAGAGGGGACAGAGGAGTTGAGAGGAGGGAGAGATCAAGAGAGGATGTAGGGAGAGGAGGAGAAGAAACATACCTGACAGAAATCTGGGGACTCTGGGTCGACACAAATAGTGGCCAGGTAGTCCTTCTTGCCTTCAGTCACCTGAATGCATGGCACATAGACTATGGTCTCCCTAGGAGCTTTCATAGCATCTAAGGGCGTGGCATAGCCGGGACCCTTAGCACAGCAGGCTACATCGTCTCCTTCAATAGCAGACCACGATTGACTCAAGATTTAGCTTACCGTCTGATATTTCACTATACTACACTATATACAATTATACTACACTAGACTTTATACTTTTATATACCTTACTTCCTAACATTATACTCTGTTGGAAAAGGTTTATTTGAGGTGAAAAGTGCCAACAAGTTTTGTTCAGTTACATAAACACTCTCATGCGCACAGTATCAATTCTTTTGGTAACCAGAACAATCTTGATGTCTATGAGTGTTAAGATTAACGGTTCAGATTTCAGCCTCACTGCAGACAACTACGGCGCACCTATCTGATCAAATATTTGCAAAGAAGCTCTCTATGCTACATCATAAAACAAAGCTCTTCCGAAACGAAACCGTGAACATGAGAGAACATACCACTAGGAGCCATCTTTATTGCTACTGGTCAGTCCTTGTCAACTCTCAGCTATATATCAACATGCCTATAGACTGTCATGATTGGCTCATTCCATATATGAGTCATAGTCAGTAGCCAATCATGATTAAGTAGGACATATGCAATGTTTCAATCACATCACATGTGTGCTCAATCCGCTAGGTTGCTTTTGAAGTCTGATGTAACCAAATGTGCCTTCCATCTGTGACCTACTAATTAAGGTCAATTGAGGTTGTATTGTATGGTCCCACAGCAAGTGCAAAGAAAATAGTGTCATGTTTTATACCACATCGGCAAGTCACACTATGCTACTACCATCACCTTACAAAAAGAAAGCAATGTTAGGAATGTCTTCATGGGCAAACACAGTTGTTGGTCCTGATAAAAAACGACCAATCAAAGGGATCCTCAGAAATGAACATTAAGTGGGCACGTTCCATAGTATGTCGCGTGTAATTATCAACACCAGTCTGGAAAAGAAATACATTTCAGCATCAATCACTAATAACCATACAACTTTCTATCTACTTAATGCTTGGCATCCAGCCAGTCGAGGAAAACGGGGACAAATATTAGCCCAATAGCGATAAAGACAAAAATTATTCCAACATGAAACCAATTCATCTCTTCTTCGTCACCATCGTCCCGGGCTGCTCGTCTTTTCCTCACTTGCTTCTTTGGACCATACTTGTCATCGTCATTGTCATGTTCTTGAGACTGCTGATTGCCAGCTTCAGTGGTCAGGCTGTCACGTCTCGAAGACAGCTTCAACGTCACAGAATCATCCACGGGTTTTCGCCTCAGCCGTGGAATTCCATTGCTCACACCTCGATCGCTGCTATCCATCATCAGATCCTTCAGGCTGTCAGTGTCGCCGTCCGGAGTCCTTGGAGTGACTTCTACGCTTGATGTCTCGTCAGTGGCAGATACCTGAGTTCCAAAGCCTGGTATAGTCAACTTTGGGGGCCGTCCACTCACCATGTCCAGCACACACAGCCTTTTGCTCCCAGGTTCAAATCTAAGAATGCAACTGGCAATTCGCCCGTTTGCCATTAGGTCTTTGACAAATTGGATGAATGTGCAGAGCGATGCTGTGCAGATCTCGTCGTCCACAGTGACCTCTAACACTTTACTCGGCTTCAGCTGGTGTAAGTTGAATGACATCAGCCGAGAGAGGGAGTTGTCCTCCTCATCGACGTAGTAGCCACTCATGATTGACTCAGAACCAGCCAGGAAGCCATTGACCCACCAGCTGTAAACGTATTGGCCATGAATACTGAGAAACTAAGCAAACTGACATTCATCTCTAAACCGCAGGATGTCAGAGGAGACAAGCTGCTGACGTACTTGAGTCTGACACTGGGAGCTGGTAGATCGTATTGTGTATCTCGCTGAACTTTGAAATCAATGGTGTTTGAGTTGATGTCGAAACACTGAGCTTCACTCTGGTACACCAGCACGCCTGCATCGAGCTGGACTTTGTTGACTCTGTAGAAGGCAGCGCCTCTGTTCCCGGGAGGGTTGAGCAGCACGCGATCACTCTTCTTCACCGTCATACATCTAACAACAGATGGAGGTGCTATCATACCCTGGTACCAGCAACATGATGCCATTTCTCCACCAATGCAACTCAGACCTTTTCAGTGATCGCTGGCGGAAGACCTGCTTCTTGCCGACGGCGTTCATTTCACTGTACTTGTGACGCAGATTCTCTCTAGAAGAACAAAAACTTCCAAGTCAAATAGTTGAACGAAATTTGATCGCTTACTCAGTTAATTATGGCAATTTTTGGCTCTGTATCAGTGCTGCGTACCCTCAGATAAAACGTCTGCCAAGATTTTAATCAGGAATTTGGAATAGTGAGCTAACCATAACCGTTCCCGGAGGTTGCTTATTGACAGCTATAAGCAATCATTAAGTTGCCAGGTAATTTTAATGCGCATCAGAATATGAAATATATCACCATGAGGATGGGTATGATCATCCTACATACTCACTCTTCTCTCAGATAGCAGACGCCGTCAGGACCTCTCCTAACGCGTATCTCCCACGGCAGGGACGAAGGCTCCACATACGGCGCCTTGTACACTTTCGCAATGATCTGATGCGTGCAGACCACATCGACATCTTCACATTTGTCTTTGTTGTCCTGCAGCCACTGTATGAGGTGATCCTGCTCTGGATTGTCATAGACATCGCTGTATAGCTCGTAGCCTAGAGTGTAATCACAATGAAGGAAGGCAGCAAACGAAATGAATGGAGGGAATGACTCTATGGTACTATATGACAGCACACAACAGCACAATGGTCTCTATGGAAGGCACCTTTCGACAAGTCTCTATCATCGAGGTGCTGTGGAACTTCGTACTCAGTTACTCCATCGCCTATCCTCTCCTTCTCTTTCAGAGCAACGAGGCCAGCTTTCTCACTGTCATTGTTATGATACTGCTGATTCTTGTCTACCGAGTAGAAACCGATCGTCTGCCTTTTGAAAGTTGGCTCAAGGAAGAGAGCCAAGTTCTCTGGATGCAACCGAAGCTGTTCGTCCATCTGAAAACAAGATACTAACTAGATCATCCAACTATACATGCCATGACTTGGTCTTCATTGTGCGAACAATCAGCAAGATGTATGCTGCAACGATAACCTTAATTTAGTGCAATAACGGTACCTTTGGCGACAATGTGGTAGCTGTGTGCAGCCACTCTCTCAGGCTTGCAGTCTTGCTGGTGAGCCTTGCAAGTAACGTAGTCGGGTTTTGATCAATAGTTGACTATAGTGAGAGACTGTGTATTGCTGCCACGTCATCCAATATTCAACACATCCTACAGTCCAACCTCGGCTGATTTGTCACAGAATATAGAGAATTGTTCGCATTCAAATCAATATTTGCTGCTGTGTTACTCCACCTTGATCACACTGCATTGTTCCTTGTTTTGTTACTCATGACTGCAAGAGAGCGAGTATGAGAGCGAGTATGAGAGCGAGTATGAGAGCGAGTATGAGAGCGAGTATGAGAGCTGAACGATTGAGGCTCCAGTATCTCCTCTAGTAGGAATAAAACTTTGTATGAATAAAGACTGTATGTGGAGACGGTGTCCAGAATTTTGGTGAACGAGTGTCTCCAGTCTGAAGGAAGGTAGTTCACAGGCATGTTCACACTGGCTGGCTAGTGCTACTAGATGACTAGGGAGTTGCTATGAAATGTAACAACAGCTGAATATGCCCATCTATCATTGCAAGGTCTATCAAAAATACATAAAATTAGCACAGCATAGCGCATCTATCAGAGTGTGTTTGGGGATAAAGGCATTGGGTTGCCAAATCTCACACTAAGTTCGAGCTGTACAGCATTTACATGAATTATTTTGAACTTATTTATCATGATATTGATATAATAAAGGTACATTACATTAATAACAAATATATACAGACATTTCACCAGCTTGATTCCGAGTCCCCCCCATGTCTTCACATCTCTAATCTACATCTGACACGTAGTGTCACTCATCAGGAGTCCATGGCTGGACGTGGTTGGCCACCCTGCTGCGTGGGCTACTTCAGTCTACTGGAACTATGACGAGACTCTTCACTCAACAGCTGATGCTATCAAGGCCAATGCATTGGGCATGTCTCAAACATTCCTTCAATGCATGACCCAGTTACACCCATTGCCAGGGTTGCCGTACATCCAGCTCTCCTGAAGAGGAGACAACTCTAGTATAACCCACTTGCCGTGTACTGTTTTGTTTGCTGAACAGAGAAAGAAGCAGTGTCTGAGTTGTTTGATGAGTTTGTTTGAGTTCCAGGAGGCGAGGTAACCAACATTAACCTAGGAGTCATGAATGTAAAATTGAATTGTATTCAAAGGGTATGAAGACCATCATATGATTTACGTTTGATCTGTAGAAGCCAGCCATTATCTGAACGCTCAACACCAAAGTTAAAAACCGAGTGACAGAGTTTGACAAGCTGGTGATGCCATGATAAAGGACAGAGACAGCAGTAGACGAGACACGCTTAGTCAATGATGTGTCGCGCGTTGCCCATATTTATTCCGCTCTGAGTTGCTCCTTTGTTGAATCCAGCCTGGAGACCGATGTGTCCGTCTCTGCCAGCTCTTATCTGCTCATCTGTAAACTCTCTCTCATTCTTGATGGCCATCTTGGGCCCGAGTTCAGGTCCCGACCATCCTTTGGCTTGAGCCTTCAACCAAACCAGAAACAACGTAAATGCAGAGAGAATGAAGCCACATGGTTGAGCACATGTCTAGCACCCAGATAGGAAGAGTTATAGCAGACAGGCAAGCTCAAAATCAACCGCCTAAGTTACCAGACGAACATTCTGTACCTTATCCATTGGCATCAGCTGCAAAATGCTTGAATAAACATCAACCCTTGCCCAGCCATTCCTCTCAAGCAGTATTTTACAGCCTCCCATCCTCAATACATACACCTACACATCATGCTGTCACGATCAGAAGTTGATAAACAATTACACAACACTTTCAATGTGAGAACATCATACGAGTGTGATCGCTATCAGAAATTAACACGAGATAAATCAACACTGGCAAAATAAGTGCAAACTCATTACGGTTGTAGTCAGCTGGCTTCAGAAAAGTGACTTAGAACTCCTTCATCATTGGCTGGTCGAGCTTAAGCTCAGGGCCAGACCAGCCATTGCCTGTAGCCTAAAGTCACAACGTCAAAACCTGTACAGTTACATCGCGCTCATGAGACGACAACCCCTGGTATTATTTTACTCCTGATTTATAAGGTGATAGCAGCATGCAATCCAACACTCAGCACAATTGGTGGATCGTGAGCTTAGCGAGAGCGCATGTAGCTGTCCCCACAAAACGCTGATAGTTACATTGATGTGAGGCGTTATGCGTCTCGGGCAAGAGGCGTTTCCACCTCCAGCACCGGTCCACTCCATCCCTTCTTTGTGGCCTAGACACGAGGTCAGGGTCAAGGTTGGTTAAATCAAAGAAATTGCTTGAAATATACACCCGACTATGCATGCACGTAACCAAATAGTTATCCTGACTTCCTGTGAACATTTTAAGATTAGCAATCATGAAGTTTGATGGTTTCTAGATAGCTGCACGATAGCTGTTGTATGTTGTACAGTATGTTGCACAGCATGCCTAGTGCCAACCTTCCATCGACATCCTGGCCCCAATAATATAGTCAATGCTACGTCATAAACTACTGGATTGACATGTTGTGGTAAAATACCAGACTACGAAGTATTAGTTCTGCGCCACGGATGATTGGCGAATACAGAGAGAAATGTCATGTGAGGCTCAGCGGCAGCAGCAGCAGCAGGAGGAGGAGGAGGATGAGGAGGAGGAGGAGTGATTTATCATATAGGCTATAGTTAAATATACTAGGAAAATCTAATTTAGCAAATCAACTGATTTCATCTCTCTGTCTTGATAGCAACTATTCCTAGAAATGCGTTTCTCCTGTTCTTCCTTTTTAGCCTAGTTGGCCGCACAGAGCTAGCATTGCATCAGCAAAGAGATAGACGATGAGTTTGTAAGATGGGGTAAAAATAGATAGCGCGCTGCTACCAGTAATGAGGGCTAACTAATTCATATCAATAACCAATAATCACTGCTGCCAGCAGGCAGCCATTCAGCTAGGCAGCCGTTCAGCTAGGCAGGTGTTTTATCGCAAACGCTATGGCCGACAGTTCCAACTGGCTGCGATCCATTAATATAACGGCAGCAATCATGACTGTAAGTCATCGATACGTGTTCATACTTACCCATAGATGATGTAATAATGTGAGGGTAAGGAGTATTGCACGCATGCATCGTTTACAGATTGAGGTAAGTCGATTTGTTAAAGGCAGTGGTCTGTGTTGAGAGTACATCCGTTACTTACGGTTCTGGCCAAAGCGAATATAGTCTTTGTGACGGCTGGGATATTTCTCTTCTCCCACAGATCTACGGTCTGGAACAGGTCCTCACTTGGTACTCCATAGGCAGCGAGAGCTTTCTGGAAAGCCTCGATGTTCTGCATGACGGTGAAGGCCTGACCTTTCTGGTGAATCTTCTTCACTGATCCGGGATGGATGGCGTTAATCAGCCTGTAAACAAATGAAGCAGCTCCATACACAAACTTGGCTGGGCGACAGGAGCGAATTTAATTGTATCTGTAGGGAGTTGCCTACTCGCAAAGGTACACTCCATTTTTGAGCGAATCTTCGTAGCTGCCTGCAGGGGGAGCCTTTCCCACAACCTGCGTCATCCAATCAACTGCCTTGCCCTCTGCATCAGTATCTCTGTTTGCAGCCACCTAAATAAGCAGCACTGCCAATAAGCTGTCAAACTTCACATTTCAAGCACCTGCTGGTTGTAGGCTGTGAATATCATAGCGGCCTTTAGAAAATGAACTTAAAGCCAATTGATCACCATTAAAAACTGTATTTGTCTAACTCTACTTCTGGGCTGATGAGACACAACCATCTAATGCTGTAGAGCTCCGAACAGTCTCAGACTTCTGGCGAACACAACTTCAACTGGCAAAATGTCTTCAACACGAGTTGCGATTTTATTTCCAGGTCCAGTAAAAGCAGCAGCTTACCTTTTTGGCAATGTCGTAGGCGATGCCGCTGAGTTGTGCCCTGTCTCCCATGTTTCTTTGTGGCTATAGAGTTTACCAAGTCAGGGATGAATGATGCAGAGTTGATTCCTATCCGTCAGCCTAACCAAAAACCGCTGCCGGGCAATAAAGCAGCAGATTAAGTATCTGCTGGAGCGGCGGGAGAAATAGATCATTATGCCGAGGAAAATATCTCTACAGCCTGGTGAACCTAATGGATCTATATTGTCTGCTATGAAAAACAAGCCTCTGCCCGAACTGACAGCCTAGTGTTCACTACTATCTCTCCCAGGCTACATAGCTGCTGCTCCTGAGCAGCATGGTAGTGTATTGTTAAGGGTAGAAATGCAATACTTGTATGAAGTGAGATCAATTAAGGACCTGAGGCTTGTAATGAGGATCATCCATCCTTATATAGAGAAGAGGCTGGATCGTATTACATTTCACAACTAATTAGACATTTGTGTGAAGCAATAGGTTTCTGTAGCTGCTGGAATATTCTAATAAAATGTGGAAAGCAGCCGCACTGTTAATGTCAACCAATAAACAGTCTTGAATAACACGATAGTAAACAAGACTGATGCCACCTCATTGTCTGAGGGGCTCTAATTGCTAGCATCAGGCCAAACAGAGGGAAGAAAGGATAGGGAGAAGGGAAAATACATGGAAAGAAGACATGGCGGGAGGGGGGGGGGGTGGAAAGGGAAGGAGAGAGGGGGAAGAGCAAGAGGAAGGGGGAGATAAACGAAATAGTGGATAGAGATGGGGGATGAAAGGAGAGGAGGAAGAGGAGGAATAAGAGGCTGAGGAGGCAGAGGAAGGAGAGATATGTGGAAACTAATAAATGAAAGGAATACATGAGGATATGGGATGAGAAGGAGAAAGGGAGGGGAGAGCAAGATGAAAGTGAAGATAAGAGATACAGTGGAGAGAGATGAAAGATGGAGGAGGGTGGGGGAGGATGAAGAGTGACTAAAGAAATGAAGGGTAATTTTACAGTGTTTTGTTTTAGTTTTTATATATTTTTGTATTCAAATAAATGATAGGTATTTTTTTTGTTATGGTATGAGAAGGAGAAAGAGAGGGGAGAACAAGACAAACAGTTGTGAGAGAAAGGAGGGGAGGAGGGAGGAGAGAGAAGATAAATAGATAGAAAGAGGGAGGAGATAGAGAAAAGGAAGAATATTGGGTTCATCTGACATCAAATTGGCAACACTTCATATGTAAGTATTAGGGTGACTTACTAGTCATGATTTATTTACCAACACAAACATTGAGAGATGCGTCACCTCTCACTAGGGCAATGAACAAACACTAACCTATTTACATACCTAAGAAGGCAAACACTGAAGTGGTGAGTTTAGCCAGAATATAGAATCTTCTGGAAGTGATAATGACTATTGAGTAGGGTGTCTGGCAGTAAAATGTACATCTTCTAACCAGCCAAACAACTCGTATATCTGACGTCAGCATCAACTGGTACATACAGTCGGAAGTAAACAGCAGGCGTTATTGTTGAGGAGGGATGCTGTGCTGTAGTACAATAGCTAACTACACATGAGAGATAGAATAAATATTACAACAGAACAGAGAACTGATGTAACATAGTAGTAGTAATGTAGCGGGTGGAGGTATTCCACTCCCAGTTACATCATGTCGTAAAGTCATACGTACCTACAGAAGGAATGTCGGTACGTACAGTCGATGCGCGTACAAAAAGGTAGAGTTATGATTAATAGGCCTGTATTTGATCGAAGGAGGTGATCAGTGTGATGTATCTGATGGAGCTCTGAGACAGCCATGATTCACACGCTGTACGTTATATACCACAGGGGACACAGCAGGAGACTTGCCCACAACACCTCACCAGGTGAGAGCAGACCTGTCCACGACACCTCACCAGATGAGAGGAGACTGTCTCCATGCTGTTGCGATATTGATAGCTACTTGTTCGTATAGAAAAGGGAGAGAAGGGATCGAGGTAAGGGGATTGAGAGGAGGTGGGAAGGCGAGACAAGGAAGTCAACCCTGAGCTAGACATTGTGGTTACAGGGCATGGGGAGCAGTGGTGCCGTCTCTCACTCGGTATTATCCCATCATGATTTTCCTTGTCTTTAGAGCAGCACAGCACCAGCACAGCAGGACCTGTGCTAGCAGACGATGTGCTTCGCGAGCAAGCAGACGGGTGGACAGAATGCAATGTTGAACAGCTGACCACCTTACTTATATGCATCATAGGCTTCCTTACAGCTCTAGTCATCCTACTGGCTTTCCTCTTACTGATGCAGCACTACAAAGGCAGGTTAGTTAATGGCTACAAAGTAGTTTTGAAATGTCAGGCATGCTATGATGTGTTTGTTGTACAGCCGCTTTGTGTTCCAGGAAACAGATGGCGGAGAAGGAATATAAGAATGCTGCCTATGAAATAAATGATGATGACTCAGCATACATCATGACCATCAAAGACTTCTATCAACAGACTGGTAATGATTCAAAGAACCATAGACATCGAGATGCCAGTGCGGGCTCAGAATCAGAGTATGAAGACTGTGAGATATGCAGTGATAGAGATTTGGAGAGCTGTGCTGGTGAGAAAAAATACTGATATACTATATATATGCCTGTGCTCAGTTTTTCATTTAATTAAATGTGGGATTTTGGTTAGAGAGTATTTGTATTTGAAAATATTTTCTAGGTCATTCATTCAGCCGATCGAGCTCTTTAAATGAAAGGGAAAGAGCTGGCTTCAACTTCCTTGAAGAACTATGCTACTATGAGCACATGAAGGAGCAGACTGGCTCTGCTGTAACAACACAAGCTCTCGGGATTCCACTAAGTGATTCCAGGCTGAACGAGAACACAACTCCCATGATAGAAGTAGATACTGCAGAATACCAGAAATCTGTAGCAGGGAACGAACAGGTTAGTCTTCGTGTCTGTAGAATATGAGCACGCTGCCTGATGAGGACTGTCTGATTTGTTTATGTCTGCAGGAATACTTGTCGGAAGAGTTGGAGAGCGCAGATCAGGTCAGCTGGACAAGTAATCCGTGCTGCGAACTTGACATTACGGATAGGGACCACACTTGCATCGAGTCAGAAGCATGTTCCAATGGATTATATTCCACCCACCTCACTAATTAATGTATGATTTTTAAACTTCTTTGCATTTTACACCAACTCTGTTTCCATCCACTTCAATCCATGATAATGTACTGAAATGTGGAGATTAACCGACAAAAATGATCATAACTGAAGAGATGATTTACTAACAAACCCAGCCAGTGTGCGCCCATCTGCTGCTCAATATTTGAGAAGTACTCATTTGTGTTCTTTATAAAATTATTTTATAGAACACCACAGTTGGATGATCGCGAACATCTTATACTTCACAGTACGTGTAAACTGATTTATTAGCATTAATAACTTGATAATAGAATCTGACCTTATGATTCAGCAAGTGATCCGTGTAAGGTATTGCCTAATATACACTGAGGAACGTGAGTGAAATCACCCAGGCAATCGTCAGCAGTAGGTATACTCCATCTTTGTTTTACATATACTCGTGTTGAATACAGGCAATCGTAATGAACTTTCTCTGATGATTTGGCGTTATCAAGAGAGACAAACAAACTTGTGACAAAGGTCCGTGTCTAATACAATGATATTCAGCCAGGACTGATTGAGTCCACAGTCAGACGGACCAATCACGCGACAGTACGTGTGTGGTTAGGTAAATAGAGGAGTTATTGAGACTCACTTCTATACAAGTCTTATTTTACTGGTAGTTAACTGCTACGTGTTATGGCCGCCGCATTCCAATTAGTGCAAGCAACTTCTCGCAAAAACTGATGCCAAATATTTCTGGATGATTCAGTGAGAATGGAGTGACTTGATTGGTCAATACTTGGTGGATGTTTCTTCTTCAATGATCTCACTGTCAAGAAGTGGTAGAGGGAGAGGCGGTACGTTTGGGTGGACGCCAGTCAGTGACATACGTCTGCTGGAGGCTATTGGAGGCAATGCAGACTGTCTAGAGTCAGGAGTTTGTCCCCCTGGAATGAGCAAAGCTGGCAGGTAGTCAAATCTAACTGATACCAGAGACCATCGATGATCTCTGCTGATACCAGAAAGAAATAAACAAGTAATTGAAGCTTGACTATTTACCTCGTCCTTATCTCATGCATCACTATTTTATCCAAATCTCAATGATGTTGAATGGCAGTGATATATAATGAGAGTGAGGGTGAGGATGTCATGATGGGGATGGATGGTGGTACATATCACATATGTGTGGCAATTAGAGAAACGATCATCTACTGAATATATTCTTATTGGATAGAGACGATTCCCAGAATTCCTACATAAATGCCGCACTGCAATTTAATAGAAGGAAGTTGCCTATCTCACCAATAGGGGGCAGTTTATTGACAGGCTTATTCTGATCGATAACATTCAGAACATCATCCAGGCCTGTGCGGTGATAGAGCACTTCCTCTGCGTCCTCCTCAAATCCATCATTGACAAACACCTACAAGTAAAAGCAGGTGACACTGCCGGCGATGTATCATAACTGCTCATTGGACAAGAGAAAGGAATTGCTTGATAGTGACCAATCACATTACATGTTACATCAAAGAAATTGTTATAATAGGAAAATGCAACGCTGTGAATAATCAATCAAGTATGAATTAATGGGGCAAAGGCAGGGTAGGAACAAGCAGATGGATATCTTTCCAACTACAAGGCATGAATTCTAAATACTAGTAGACATCAATACCTGGTATTTATACAGTTTGGTTTGGTTGTACATTCTGTACCTCAGTTGCATTAAGAGAGGTTTGTTTAGGGCATCAGAATACAATTTTCAAAAGGGAATGTTAACCAGAAACGGAGGCAGTCGAGGAAGTACAGTACAGAGAGATGACAAACTCATGTCTGAGATATTGTTAACATAGAAATTTTAGCGACCTCACAATAATAGCCATAATAGCGACTCAATGAAAAATGCTATTAGAGTTGAACACTATATTTTCGATTGCTCTTTATGTTATATGCAACTTCGAAAGAAACTCTAAAAATTCCAGGCGCTATTATTAGAAATGCTGCTAATTTGAGCAAAATGCTATAGCTTGACAACACTGAAAGCTCTATATTTACAGTAGTTGGTCAGCAGTCAGCCTGACATATATACAGGGCAATCTCACCTGTGGTGGGGCTCCTATCCCAGGGGTAGACAATTCCTCAAAGCTTTCGGTCTTTCTGGATCCAACAAGAGATGATAAGGGTCTTTTTGGCTGTGACTTGTAGTTGTCTGTATAGAAATATAATGGAATGGCGCCAAGAGAGTGGTAGTCGGCGGTAATCATTGGTACAGCCTTGGATCCTACCAATATCATCGTAGAGGGGCGGTATCCCAAAGTTCTCTGTGGATCGGTAATCCTTCAGGCCGGATCCAGGTCTAGCCACAGGTAATCTCACATTCTCTGATCCTAATCAGGTCACCATTAAACTGTAGGCTTACTGTGTGTACGGTGTGGTTACTTCTATGAAATACACCTTATCTAAGCTCCTTGTTACCTCTGTTAGCTGTCCCTGGTCTGGCAGCAGTCCCAGGCCTAGCGGCTGTTCCAGGCCTAGCGGCTGTTCCAGGCCTAGCGGCTGTCCCAGGCCTAGCGGCTGTCCCAGGTCTGGTGGCTGTTCCTGGTCTGGCGGCGGTTCCTGGTCTGGCGGCGGTTCCAGGCCTGGTGGCGGTTCCAGGTCTGGCGGCAGTTCCAGGTCTAGAGGCAGTTCCAGGTCTGGCGACTGTCCTAAGCCTGGCAGCAGTTCCAGGTCTTATAGCAACACCATCTTCATATTCCATGTAGTCATCTATTAGTGAAATATAAGATAGCCGAAATAACAGAAACTGAACTCTTAACTGCATCACAGGCTGTCAGCAGAGGATATGACATCACACCTGTCTCATCATTGTAGAGAGCAGCCATCTGCTCAGCCATCTCAGCATCTTTCTTGGGCTTGTAGTACAGGAAATATGTAGCTACTATAGCCATGACTGTTACAGTTGCCAAGGTAACGATTACAATCAGGGCTATGACTGCAACAGATACATGGTGGACTGAGATCCTAAGGCAAGGCGGACAGCCTCATTGGCTATACAAAGAAATGTACCCACTTCCGGGCGCGAGGCTTTTGTCTTCAGGTTCTGATTGCTGCTCTGTTGTTGACGGTGATGGCCTATATACTGAGTACTGTAGGCTGAATCCCTTGTACTGCAGGTAATTGTCTGACTTAAATTTCACACGAACTCGGTTGTGGTGTGAAACGAGTGTAGGCAGATTCTGATTCATGTTTCCCTCATACTCGCCTATCAGCTCTTCGCTGTCCAGGTCATTTCCTGAATATACCTGTGGCATGAAAACATGAACTGGGGATAAATACCCGCATCTTTTTGTTAGTAGAGGCAACTAGCATCATGCAGGAGTCCTGTCATGAAGGAAATGGTTTAGTTTCCTCAAAGACCATATGGACACACCTGCAGTTTATCAGCTCTTTCATCCAGTCTGAAGAACTTGAATACTAATTCGATACGTTCATTAGCAGGCGCTGTGAGCACCCAGTTGTAGAGAGAATTGGCAGCGTAATTGTTAGGGTAGTTGGGGCTTGTGATATACACAGACGTGCCCTCAATCACCTCCCGTTCCTCGTAAATACCGGGAACTACAACATATCGTGGAGCGTTAGACTCTCTGTCAGATCTCTGATAGGCAATGTGGTGCATGCGCGATGTAGAAATACAGACCCGGAGCTGCTGTTGTGGTGATTGGTTCTACTGTAGACCACATCAAATAGACTCCGAAACCATTGACCCAACTATCTGACTCAAACTTGACAGTAAATGTAGAGCTCAATGTGACAAATGGCGGGTTTGGTACTGTTGCCAGTAGAGTGAAATTCTCATAATATCCATTTGATGAATCTATAACCTGTTGAAAAAAAGCAATACATATGAGTTATAGATACACAGACACGGCTGTGTGAGATGATTGGTTGAGAGTCACTAGGACTGGTTAGTGGTCGTCTGTATACTCATACACAGCAGTATTGCCAGTTAGTGATAGCGTTTTTGGTTTGGGGTTTGTTAGAAAATGTCATTGATGGAGGTCACAACCTGGATAAATGAAACGTTCTTACAGTAGGGGTCAAGAGGTCACGCAGACACATCCAGGATCTTTGGCTGTATTCTAAACAGTAAAACTTATTTCACCTGCTAGACAGAGGCTTGTGTGGCTAGCTCTGCAGAAAACTTGCCTAATTTGTCTCCAGTGTGCTGCCTTGGTAGCCAAGTAAGTCTCAGAGTAATTAGGAATTTCTGTATGATATTACTATCAAAAAATCTATTATAGTTCATAATAGTAACCTTTTGATATTAATTGTTGCTCATGATGAGACAAAATTCAACAAAAATCCACACGCTACATGACACCCATTCTTTTGAACAGTTAGGAGCCGAAGCCTCTGCCAGTTGTAATCAAGATATGCCTACCATTAGAACTCGTGGTTAAAATGTTAAGTAAGAATTGATGCCGCGCTCTCACCCTGAAGTAGTCTCCAGGACCCATACTGATGTTCTTGTACGTCAGATACAGAGGCAGACCTGATTGGCTATGTATCACAGCTGTCCAATCACAGTCAGGGTCATAATAAGTCGGGTAATTGCCGGTCTTCAATATGCCATTGTCATCGGTGATATCCTCTGAGCCACCTCCACACTCAGCTAAGATTGAAAAATACAAACTGACCGACTCAAAGGAGGAAGGTATGATCTAGGAGTTATCTCCACACTCCCATATCAGAGCCCATGCTTTGAGAATATACAGATTAGAACCCCTCCTTCCGTCTCATACTATGACTATACCATATTAGAGTTCAGCTAGCTTGTATGTATAACTAATACAGCATCAGAGAAATGATACAAACAATAAATATAATCCTAAAATTCAGCAGTTAAAATTAAAATATTGGAGGTGCAAGAATGGGGGGGAAGGGTGGGGGGTCTTTAATTTACATGTACTCACTCATAGACACGACTGTGTTAGCTTCGGTCAGCGTCACAGCTACAAACAAAAACGGTCCCATCAGATTCCAGATTCAAAAGTAAGCAAAGCAGGCTCGATGAGTAAAAGAACACAAAACAGCAATACAAACCTGAGAGGAGGATAGACACGACGAGCAGTGAACTGCAACAGGCGGCCATGATGGAGACAGCTAGATCGTCAGATGACCATGCGGCTGGTAGGGCTAAGTATTTACGCATACACACGATGACAAATAGATCAATAAACGTCGATTGTAAGAGTCCTTAGTTTCAGTTATTACAACAGCAATCCGTCAATACAAGACAAAAACCAATACAAAGACGCTGCTGCCAATATGGGAGCTGCTGACGCCGCGATAGCTGTATATGGCAGCCTGCAGTGGGCCGGAGTGTTTGGAGCATGATGACAGATTTTATTCATTTCAGAAGAATGAAACTGACTAAGAAATCTGATATGGTGACGGATGTTTCATAGCCTCATTAAAAAGTAGAAGGATATAAATTAGGCTACATAGATACAGTAAGACAGGTAGACTCGCTTCAATTCCCGTCTGATAGAGGACAAAAAGGCCAAGGTTAGAAGGAGTCATCGTACCCGGATATTACATATCATTATACCCTGTATCTTCGGTTATGGAATCGACTGACATAAAATGCAACTTGAGATCGTGGAGAGATGCATAAGAGCGTCTACCAGTAAAAATATCTTATCTTCTGTCACGCTCGACGTATGACTGTCACATTACTGTCACACAGTGTCAACTGTCACATCAACACCATGCGTAATGGCAGTAAAAAGGCAGGACAACTCCTGAGGTTTAAAACTCCATGCTACATAGACTTTGCTAATGACATCTTGTATGTCCGTATAAATGAATACAAATATTCTGTGATAGCACCAGAGGGGAAGCAGGAATGATTACACATAGTGAAATCATCAACTCAAAATTGTAAAACATCGTCTGACCAGGTAGAGTGAATGAGCTACATAGATAAGACAACTCCTGATTAGGAAGAGCTAGACGCTGAGCTGGCTAGTTTGGCCCCGTTGAAGAGCGCGACGCCGATGGTGACTAGGACCATACCAACCGCGCTCATGACATTGATGGCATTTCTGAAGATGAAGATGGATAACCAGATCAATATGGCTCTCTTCACCGTGTTCGCCACACTACAAGTGAAATCAGTGACCATCTGAGTGTGGAGATAGGCAAGACTGAGTCCTAATCAGATGGAAGTTAGAAAACGCGCTGCAGGTGGGATGAACTCTGTGGATGAGACAAGAACAATGAACCAATCACAGGCTCGATGTGAGTAAAAAAATAATCCACGACACTGGCAGCTAGACCCAGTGATTGTGAGTCATACCCAGCCACCCCAAGTCAGGTCCAGTCGTTGTGAGTCATACCCACTCATTATGAGTCAAGGTCAGTCACCCTGAGTCAGACCCAGTCATTCTAAGTCAGACCCCGTCATACCCAGCCATCCTCAGCCATTATTGGTCAGTTTCACCGAGTTATCTGGATGACATCGTTTTGAGATCATAAACTTTGAATAAATGGCTCAATCTGTGTAATAGACTTACCTGTAAGTGACGGGAGAGATGTATGACATGAGAGAGTACGCTGTATAACTCTGCATATGAAATGCCAGGCCATTGAGCAGGAAGAGAGCGAGCAGGTGGGGCGAGAGTATTGACTGGAACTGTGTACTGTTTATCATCAGGTAGCTGATGGGTAACTGCATCAGTATGGAGGCTATACTCGTGTAGAACTGTAGTTCTATGGGACTGCAATAACGAGAGGCTGCGGTGGTAGGCAGCGCCATCTACACGATATGAACGCAGAGATATAACTCAACTTACTGGAATTCAAACTCAGCGCTGCTGATTAGAAGCTTGGAGAAGACGTTCTGTAAACTAGAAACGTGTGAAGCAATGGTGAGAATGTGCGATGATTATTAACCGTAATGGAGTCAATCTGATGAGAAAACGCACCAGTCTGCCACGTTATTAGCCAGAGCGGCACAGAAGCCGATGACATTGAAGTTCAGGTCGTATGAGGACGCTAAACCCAAACCAATCATTATCGGCAGCAGAGACAGCACCACTGTAAACGATGGCATGAGATCATCACTGCTGAACAAACTCAACAGTTTTTGGAGTTTTCGTCTCGTAGGGGTTATATTTACCAGGAAGAGTTGTCGACTCACCAAGCAAAAGCTTGGCGATAACGACAGTGAAGACAGGAGCTGAAGACTTGACGGTTTCTGTAAACGACACGGTGACATGCTTGAGGGCGACCAGACCGAGCACAACGGTAGCGAACCTGAAACAGACGTAACTAATCAGACAGTGAGAATCAGAGCTCCGCCCATCAATCAGAGTTCAGCACATGGACTATCACGTATGTGAGGTGCCTTCACTCATTACCATTTACACAGCCGTTAGATGTTGTACACAATAAAGCACAGAGCGTATTATACATGGCAAAACTGACGCTGGGCTAAACATACCAACGGAGAATAACATATGTTGTATGGATGACAAAAAACAGGAATGAGAAATATCTGATTTCTGACAAAAATTTCACATACGATTCATGACTCATCATCGATGGGCAGTTGTCTGCATCAAAACAGACGACAGCAACTGCGCTGAAGTGGGAATGCCATACGGCAGGATGTCATACGGCAGGATGTATGGGACACATATGATTTTGTATTTAATTTATGATTTAGATTATAAATTATGGTATAGTAAGTGAGATCTCCGTGGTGTACGAGTTCACGGGAGTAATGCTACAACTACAACGGCAGGTCACATGTGCGCACCGTATCGGAATCAAGAACTCATGCCATGAAACAGTGAAGGCAACAGGTACCAGTTACTAGCTAGATGTGGTGAAGAGATAAGAGAACACAACTCCAAGTTCTTGGGCTCAGAAGATGATGCTGATGAATTGATTTCCAAGTGTGACAGTACACCTACTAACAGTCTGTTGTCAGAGACACAGAATCATGTCACTCCTACCGTAAACAATTTTGTAACTGATAAATTCAGCTTTGTTGCTGAAAAACTAATGCACACCACATCACTTCCACGCTCAGCCACAGTGTAGTGAGTACTGTCACCAATGCTAGTGTTACATCACAGGTCAAAGGTCATGGCAAGTGGAACATACCTGTCTGCAACTGACACAGGGGTTACTACCTGCACAGACCAAGTCATTTAATTTTAAGATTCATTCCGCTGAGAATGTAAAGCCAGGTCTACACTAAAGCTGCAATTGGGGAATATTTTTGTCTGTGAATAGCGGAATATTCGGCAATGATGGTAAGTGAGCTCAACTTGAACATGCTTTGGCACAAAATCGTAGAGATTAGTCTGCAATCGAAACCCCCCTGTTGACTACAGGATTCAATTAATCAACTGTGCAGTGCTTAGATCGTCTTGATAATTACAAAGAACGAGCAACTCCTCAACACAGTAAAATGACATTTCAGGAGGGTTTTCCAGCCACAATAAGAACCATACCCTATTCTCTCAGAAGTAAGGGTGAGGTAAGGTAACTAAAAAATGGACAATTTCTCGCTGAGACAAACATTACATCATATATGCCATACACAGCCGACACTGCGCCAAACCCTCACAAACTAACATGCCATACACAGCCGACACTGCGCCAAAACCTCACAAACTAACAAACTAACGCATACAAGTTTTCTCTTAACTAGTATAATATACTAGTATATACGTCTGAGAGGATGATGCGATTTCTGAATCCTATTAAAGCTGATTTCCTACGACTCGTTAGTCATTTGGGTGTTGGAATGAATCAAGCTGTGGATAGCGGAGGATGAGAATTGGCAAATTTTCCAATTTCATCACTAAAAGATCAGCTACTGATGATAGCTAGCAATATTGATTGGGAATGCCGCGGGAGGAGTGATATGGTTGTGGAAAGTAGTTCAATAAGCACTAGGCAAGCCTGCTTGACTTAGACTACGTGCACACTAGGCCGATGCCTTACGTCGGTCCACCGCCCGGCAAGAAAACAACGGCAGGCTAAGTATTCCAACTTATCAAACAGTATCGCTGGTGTAACGTGGGAGCTGTGTCCAGGAGCAGGTTATCTTCATATTTGAGGTACAAATAAGTACTTTATCACATCGGATTGTGTCAACTATAATGAAAGCCATTGAGAGCTATATCACCACATTGGCCTCAGGTTGTGCTTTCTGCATTAGAGTATGATTTAAAATGCAATTACTAAAAGCCAGAACAACAAGCTGCGAAGCAAGCTATATGAATAATATGTGAATAGCTATTCCTGGCTGTGAAAAACCACTGATGTCAAGGCACACGCTATGCGCTTAGGTATTTGGTCGCACTTGATTGGCTGTTAATCTATTTTGTCAGGAGCAATTTGAGCAGTGCTCAAATGCCTCCGTTATCGCCGACCTGCAGTTGTATTGTGCACATATAGCCGATTGTCAGCCGTTAGCTACATCGGGAGCAAAATCGGCCTAGTGGGAACGCAGCTTTATGAACAGAGAGGCCTGGCTTGAATGACATGTGCAAACAGCAGCTGCGTTCAGATTCCAATGGAGGTTTACGTCATGTATTGACATACCGCATGGCTCCTAACTGTAGCAGGCTGGAGAAGAATTTTGGACTTCTAGTCTTTGAGTGGTTGCTGGAGAAACAACAAGTCAGTTGGAAGAATCCACAGACTGTAGTAGTAAGAACCTGAGTGCATCCTGGAACAGAGGAAAGGGTAGATCGCCATACACACTGCGAAGGAGGGAGGGGGGGGGCGTGAGAGCTAAATGGTACTTCTGCTGCACAGATTAACAGATTAGACCACTGCTGCGTGGTAAATTAATTGTGTCATTAGTCAATCAAACACGGGTGCAAGACTATAAGTGCACTAGGCTTTCTGGCTAACACCTGGGGTGGGAGTGGCAGAGAGGAAACCTCTGATCTCTGCAGATCATTGAAACCTGTCTAAGATCAAGGTACTTATTGTAATAACACTTTATGATACATCCATCGATAGTTCCATAAGATTGAGTAGCTGCTATCATATGTAGAAATACTAACCTAGAATGTTGGGATCCTGATGGTGATACTCCAGGATGTACTTGTTGGAATAGAGCGTGCATCCGCTGAATATATACCACAGAAGAAGGAAGATGGTTGCTTTCGCATTGAAGAGACCTCCCTTGTGTCGTTTTATATGTTTAACGTGGACAGGCGATAACTGGTCGTCCTTATGATGAGTATTCTTCAATGACAGCTTTACATGAATACGACACCACACCGTACTAAAAGGAAGTTCGTTACTCTACGTTACCTGTAATTCTAGTGATGTCGACTTAACTTCACAAGCTTTGTCATCATTCTCAGACGGTAAAGCTGATTCAATATCTAAGAACCCAGCATTGGGGGAACGATCTTCTTCCATTTGACAGGCAGTAAGGAATTAGCGTCAGGCGGATCATTGCTGAATTAAAAGAAATCAGATTGTAAACAACTAATAAACGAGGCACGAATATATTACGAACATATTACGCATGCTGCAAGAGAGATTGAGAAACTCGAGTAATATACTGGCTGTGTGGCTAACACCTACTATCAATAAGTATGTAGGAGTTTTAGTCTTGTTTTAGTAGTTTTTTAGTACATGAGTTACTACTACTAACCTGTGTAATTCTAAGAAAACAGCAATGTGTGACTCCCCGCGTGGTTGCAGAATTATATAGTGACCGCATTAAATAGAGTGCAACGCAGTAGAACGTAAGATTGAGAGGTAATATCTCTTGACTGTCTTTCAGTTTAGGAGAAAGTATGAAGATCAGCTGAAGACCTCCGCCGAGTACCAAGACGCAAACGTGTCATGTGAACCCAAGCCTGGAAAACCTTATATTTCGAAATAAGCCGCTTATTTCGTTATCGTTGCAGATGTATCGGCAACTTATCGGGCTCGTACTCTCATGTTTGACTCGTTTAGCTCGATAACATGGTTATATCACGTTACGTAACTAATTCCATCAATAAACATGGTACCCCATTTAATTAACTCGAGCTACTAGCTAGCCGAGTTCTGAGAATGATTATATAAATGGAAAAGTAAAGAGATAGACAGGTATACCCAAACTCAAATAGCCCATCGTCTCATCTGTTCGTGGATATTGGCGTCCACAAAGGCACGATGGACGTGAAGGGAAGGACAACTTCAACAACTTCAACAATATATAGGTCATCTTATTGTCCAATAAAACACGCGGAACCCTTGGTTCACCCTTCTTGAGCATAAACCTTACAGGAAGATATATTTCTCTAAGGCATAAACTAATTACTTTTTTCACCTAACAACGTCTCCATCCACTGCAACTGTTGCAGTATAGGATGTCTTCATGAGAATGTTGAGTGATGTTTGTTAGTAGGAGACTTGATAAATCATATTTGACTCTTCGTGAACAGCTGTCTAATGTAGCTATACCGTCACATGATGACGACTATTGACGATCCTAAATTTCTGGTGAAATTTGTCAGATCCTGTTTTATTGCTAGTGATGACACTGGAATCTGTGAACTACTCGTGGAACCAGATTTTATTCGTGATCTGCAAAGAGAACGCTCTAATTCTAAGCTTACCAATAGGTGAGTGTGTCATATGTGCAAGTTTAAGCTCGCCTCAATACATATCTGTCACAGTCAGAGAGTGAGTGATGCCGGTTACTTTTCAGCTCTTGCTCAGATGGGGAAAATGACTTGAGCGTATCTCCTGATCTCGTACCGGATATAGACATTGGTAAGTTGTTTCATGAAGTATCCTGCTGTTAACACTAACCATTCGTTGCAATAATTTTATATGAATTATAAGGATTGGTATCATACAATCACATTACAAGTAAGTATGCTTCTGTGTGGCTCCATGTACTAGTAATTCTGGAGCCATTAAGACTGTCTTTGTTCAAGTTCCACGTTAACTTTATTCGCTCGAGACTGAAGTAGATTCTGTTCCGGTGAATACAAGTGGCTGTATCAGTTGTTGACAGGAAATCAGTCGATTACTGTTGCAATGCTGACATGATTTGATGCCAGCAGTAGTTGCTCAGCTCTAGAATTACATCTCTTTGGTTAGTCACACTAGGCTGTACCTGTATCCAAAAGGCATCTCATCCACTAGCATGCATTGTCAGTCTGACACTGCCACCTATCAATCCAGCGCATTCTGCAGCGGTATGCAGAGACAACTGATTGGTTACTATGGCAACCATTCTGTTGGTACTCAGCTTAAACATATATGAAGTGTTATTGCTCGTGTGCCTCATCTGAAAACTGACATGCCTTGTGTATTGTATCACACTTAATGTAGTGAGTGCCCAGTCTATTCAACAGTTTCCATCTCACCAAAGCATAGAGCTTCACAGCACATCAGATTGTCTCTGACTTCCATGAATCCAAGCGATGTTAGTTCGATGACTTGAGTTCCGTTTGTTATGCTATCTAAGTCAACTAGAGCTACTACAACTACAGCTGAGTTTGACATAGGTAAAAAATATCTACATTATTTTAATCACACATGACTTTGGTTAACAGCCAGCAGAGAACATCACATAATGTAAACTTACAGGCTGACAGTAAAACAAGCAGCTGTGGGAGTGTCTTGTCCTTAGCATCCAGAAATAGGCGGGAGTGTCTTGTCCTCAGCGTCCAGAAATAGGCGGGAGTGTCTTGTCCTCAGCGTCCAAACTCTTTCGAACTGCTTCTGACTGACTGGCTGCAGTGACCACACAGCTTTATATCCTAGTAGCTTTCTGTTTCATTCCTTTGATATCACTCTGCGCTTGCTGGCAACCAGCATGGCTACCTCTGATGGCGCTGTCTGCGGGCAACTGATCTGCCCACAGCTGCAGCTCCTTCAGTAGCTATTCCGTCTCATCACAGGTGTAAGTTTTTTGTCCACCTTCTTTTAAGTCTCCACCTCACCATGAATATGATCAATCTTCTGCTGGCGTCACTGCGTTTCCACACTGATGTTACTGGTTCCCACAGTATCTCATAACTAAGTTAGTACGAGCTGATATATGTGTGCATACGGTATCACAGTATGTGCACAAGTAAAATAATAACTGCTATATTAGCTAATATTGGATATGGATCTTTGCAGTTTAATATTAGATAGCACGTTATATTATCTTCATAGTCGTCATCGGCATCTTGATCTCCATAGTCGTCATTGCGGTCATGATCGTATACAATCATGAAGAGCTAGAATGTGCGCTTACCTTATGTCTGTGCAAACTGGGTCCTCCGCTGAGGTAGGAGAACTGAGTGACTTTGTAATGATGACAACCTATTGGCGTCAGCCATATTGGCGTCACAGTAGTCAAAGTTAGAGTTTTACTCGGACACTTTTGAATGAAGTATATTTGAGGGAAGTAAATGCATTGTAAAGTAATCGTGGGTTTCGGAAATGGCGTTTAATACTGAATCGCAATTATTTTTACGCATACGGTACCCCATGATTCCCATGAGTCCCAATGACTCTGAGGCGATTGGATGGTGTGTATTCTTGTAGCCTGTCTTGTGTAACTGTAGGACCATGGATACTTCATAGCATCTCTGTACTCCGATATATCAGCTCAACACATCAGCAAACTAAAATTTCTGTGCTTAGAAACATTTGTGTTTTGGTATCATTGTTCAATTTTAAATTAGACGGTACTTGCTAGACGGTACTTGCTAGACGGTACTTGCTAGACGGTACTTGCTAGACGGTACTTACTATTTTTACTTAGGTTTGAGTAATATATCATTGTGAACACATATTGTGAACATTGTTTTCGATCGTGTTAGCTGACAGGATATACAGTTAAAGTCATGCTGCAGAAAAAATTTCACTGTTTACAAAAAATGCCATCTCGTCAGTGAATAGAATAGTATAAGAAATGAAAGTGACGGTGGGAGGGTGGGCGGACGAGAGGGCGCGAGGGTGGACAGGAAGGTAGGTGGAAGGGTGGGATGGTGGGCGAGAGGGTGAGTGGGAAGATGGGCGGGAAGGTGCATGCATAGTACCATGTCTGGCTATTCATGTGATGCTGTTCAGTGAGGAGAATCTGTGTTCATCCAGGTATTTAGGACAGGTCATTGTGAGTTGTCTTCTCTTGTCCACGCGAGTTGCCATAGTGAATGAAAATGAAGTGATGATTAGTGTAGGTCAGAGGTGATAATCGATCGCTGTGATTGGCTCATCTCATAGTGATAGTACAGACACATTGGATGTAGTCAGAGTTAGTTTCAAACCTTAGCATCTCAGGCTAAAGCTGTTACTATATAGTTGAAGCATAGAAGCTAGAAAATTGCATTCATTGTGTGAAGAAATCACCCATCCGCCTATTTTCCTGCTAGTAAAACTTGTGTCATATTCTGGATATAGGTCGGCGCAGACGCTCCAACACGGACTTGAGAATAGACAAGATAAAGGAGGAAAAGGCGGAGAAATCCAAAGTGAAGTCAGTCAAGTGGCCTCGGCCCGACCAGGACGCCACTGTTGGTATGTTTACCTGTAATGCTCAGCAAGGCGTCAGTTACTATCGGTTTAATTCAGATGATGTTGAATAATAAGGCGGAAGATGTTAACAGCCCCATTAGTTCATTCTATCTTTTTATCTTCTATCACTCCGCAGATGAAAGTACGTTGGAAGCGATGTTCAGTAAGAAAGAAATAAAGAAGACAACTCCTAAGTCCTCTGGGCTGTCTGCTCTGATGAAGGCCGCACAGAGCGTGGACCCGAACTCACTGAACAAGTTCAGTGAATATGAGCAGTACGACGGAGAGGTAATCGTGGTCACTGATATTCCGACCAGACGTTAGCTTTGGTTGTTAGAGTGTACTCATCACGGAGTGGGTTTTTCTCGACAGTCACACCTCGGAGTGCCAAACAAGAAGATTGAGATCTACCTCAAGATGCCGGGCGCGTCGGAGCAGCCTTTGACAATCACTGTTATCACCACGGCAACTGTGGGGCAGACGATAGGGCTGGCCTGTTGGAAATATACCAACCTTGGCAGACAACCGGAGCTTGTGTAAGCTACGTCATCGGAAACTGTCCTGCTCTTGTTTAGACTTCCATTTCTATTCTATTTGGCAGTAAACAGATGAGCCTCTATTCCCTTCATATGACGGAGGACGATGGAGAGGTAGACCATGACATACCGCCTCTCGCTCACGAGGTAAACAATCTGATGATATGCGTGGCGTAATCTTCTGCATATTGTAAGCAAAGACATTTCAGTGACCTCACTATGATAGCTATAATAGCGAGTCTGTGAGCACTATATTTTTATAGTTCTTTATGTTATGTACAAGCTCAAAAAGATCACTATACATTCTACTTCCTACTGCTGATTTGAACAAAACACTGTGATACTTTCTCCGCTAAGATTTCTCAGTTCACTGTATCCTGCTGTGTCTCTATAGAAACCTATATCAAAGTTTGGCTTCACCAAGCTGGCTCTGGTGGTAAAGAAGCCTGTTCCAGCGAGACGCTCCGAGCAGCCACAGGCCAGATTGAGAAAGATGACTCCGATTGCGGACAGCAGAAATCAGCTAGTAACGATGTTAGTAACTCTCTACCTGCAGCTCACGCCTGTCTAGTTCGTTATTTATTTGCTCTGATAGATTAAACACGCGACTGCTATGCGAAACGTACTCAGCTATGGGCATGGCTGTGGGTGGGTGGCGCTACTTTCATGAGAATATGAAAGGGAATCCATGCAGAGTTATACATAGTAGTTATTTTAGCAGTTGTCTGCTCCTGCTAGTAACAGCAGTTTCAAGTCCTAATGAGGTTTTTAATTCCCCACTGTACCTCTACCCCCATTTCCCTTCCATTTCCCTTCCATTCCCCTTCCATTCCCCTTCCATTTCCCTTCCGTGCCCCTTCCATTCCCCTTCCCTTCCCCTTCCCACCAGAATATTATTTTCATTGTCTCTATAAACCATCGTTAGGAAACCAGCTTTGAGAGTAGACTTGGAGCAAAATGCTGGAGATTTGCGGTAAGCGTGTATCACCTGAGCTGGCTAAGGATGAATCTGTACCACTTCTCTAGTCTTAGTTATGAGAAACAGATCAGCGGCTCATTCACCAATGGCCTCTCCACCAATGATCGCTCCACCAATGACCTCTCCGCCAGTGACCTCTCCACCAATGACACCACGGCGACAGTGATCCTTTACTGATACTCCTAATTTTTTCAGTCACATTCCTGAACACGGCTCAACTAAATTACTCGTTGACGTTACCACGACGACCATGGAGGAATTGCTTCAGATAGTTCTGGAGAGGCGGAACGTGAGTCACTCTGAGGGTTTATGGTTATCACACAGTGTTATGGTGGTATGACTGGAGTTGTGCTCTCCTCCATGTGGATATCTTTGCCTGATAGTTTGAATTATTTGGCAGTGTGCAGAGCTCTGTACATATGCACAGACTGAAGTGAAATCTAACACTGTAACAGTAGAAACAGCAGCGTGGGAAATATTTAGGTAATATAGTGACTTGCAGGAGATCGGTAATGAGAAATCCAGCTAAGTTTTCTATAGGAGTTCGCATCATGACAACTTTTAAGAATTATCATCTCATTACCAATAGAGACCCTATGGTGATTGTAGGCATATTCGTGACTTTATAGATGCTGTTCATTTCGATGGGGCGGTACTTCTTCTCCATTTCTTAATGGACTCATCCACAAACACTAATGTTTCTTCCCGCTATCATTCGCTCATGTTGGGAAAATCTCCCGCTAATGTTTCCACTGCTACAGTAACTATGATCCACAATGTGGGCTTGAGTGTGAATAGAAGTAGAGCAGTCCCTTTTGAGAACTGAAATTGTCTGCGAATGTCAGATGAAGATGTATCTGTCTCGTTGAGATTGCACATTATGTTTATGAATGCTGTGATAGCTGATAGAAGTGGTACTGCAGTGTAAACTGGCAGTTCATTCGTGCAGAGGAATATATATCCAAAAAATAATGAATTGGGATTCATTTATTTCCAGTCTATTTATGGCCATAGGAATTTGCTTGCATATTTATACTATTATATTATTACTTATATTAGTATTTTACTTGTAAATATACTGGATTAGGCAATCTATTACACCTGTGTTACTGGCAGGTATTGCAACCGATCAGCTTGCTAGATGTTCTGCAGTAAGAGCCCTGTTGTTGATAGGACACACACGAATCATATGAGCTCATCAGCATCTATCGATATCATGTATATGAAAGTGCTTTGTAAGGGAAACGTCTAGTATACACAAATGTACTTTTCAACAATAAAGGCAAATTTCGCAGATCTCACCCTATCGGTAAAAGTTGTAGTTGGGAGAATACAGTATCTTTCACATTGCTGTTCTATTTCTATTTACTCTTATCTCTGCCGACTGTGTGATGCAGCTGCGTGACGCAGCTGTGTGACGCAGCTGTGTGACGCAGCTGTGTGACGCAGTTGTGTGACGCAGCTGTGT